>Ga0209671_1004089_pt1 | contig 14307 bp, 9 predicted proteins | sample WorMetHERISLAND2_2_FD_187401 | JGI IMG/M metagenome (GOLD analysis project Ga0209671, IMG submission 187401) | Marine gutless worms symbiont microbial communities from Max Planck institute for Marine Microbiology, Germany - Olavius geniculatus... | ecosystem: Host-associated > Annelida >... | reverse complement strand
ATCACCAAATACCATCGTCTTTGTTTTGTCGGTGTTCATCATTAGCCCATACCTCATTGCTTCTTTATGTAGTGAATGAACTGTCCTTTCCAACGTGCTTTCATCCTCCTCGATTATGTCTATGTCTATGTCGCAGCTAATGTTTACCCATAAAATCAAATTTTTCAGAATAACATATTCGGCCCCTAGGGGGTACTGCCCCCTGAAATTTTTACACGAGCTATAAAATGTCCAGGTCTTGCTAGGCTACACCCCACTGGGGATGGGGGTTCCCCAAAAAAATTTTTCAAAGGGGGCTCAAAAATTGGCTTATAATTCAGCATATTAACCCATATAACTTTTGGGTTAGAGGGAGTAACCCCATGAAACTTTGCCACATGACAGGTCATAAAGGGAACATTATCACTTATATACAACATTTGGGGGCACCGCCCCCTTAAAATTTGGGAAGGCAAAAAACGTCCAAAATTCGGCGCGATTTAGGACAACTTTCGAATTTGACCGCAAATATCTCAAGAATCAGTAACAATATTGACAAAGGGACACAAACTTCACTGAGTGCTATCCCTGCTGCGTTGGAGAAAAAAATTTGGTGAACTTCTGTTTACTAACAAAAAAGTTATTGATGCAGATGTTGACCTAACCAAGTTCAAAATTCGGCGCAATTTCAAACAACTTCAAACTTTGAGCGCGAATATATCTGGAGCGGATCGACATACCGAAAATCGATAACAAACTTGATTGATTGCCATCCCTACCATGTTGAACCAAAAAATTTGGTGAACTTTGGTCCACTAACACACAAACTGCAGATGCAGATGTTGACACACTCTAAGTCGACAGTGAGCGTTCTGTGTATGCTACTGCATTTGATCTCGGGCCACGTGACTTTGCTACAAGGTAAATTTCACCCCTGAATTAACCCCCATCGGACTTGCGATGCTAAGCGGCCTCATGTTGGGCTCTGCCCCACATTTCTAGTTTCTTTTATAACTCAGTCGAATAGTGATCAATTTACATGAAGAAATACAAATTAAAACATTGTAACAAACTGTGGTTGTTTAAATGTGTGTTGTTTTGTTGTTGTTGTCGTGTTGGTTAAATATTCTTTGCTAGTTGTAATGTAATGCTGACATCATAATGTGTCATGAGTACAAGCTTGCTTGTATCAACTTCTGTAGTTAGTTGCTACCCTGTTTCGATAGTAAACATTATCTGGTTCATGAATAAAAAAATATTTATTGTATGAGCAACAACATGAGGGCATAAAATCAGGTGTCTCGGAATCCAAAAACTCAGCCATCCTGCAAGTGGTGTGTGCTGGTGCACTGTCTTGCTTGAAGCAATAAAAGTCAATCTATCCCCACAAGTGTGGAAAAGTGATCATTTTGGGAGTTTTTGTGGCTGCAATGATAAAACTTCAACAGTTTGTCATCAGTGGAGCACATGAATTTCAAAATCGATGCAGGGCAGCTATTCAGCAACTGTCAGCATTGGTTGCAACAAGCAAGTCTGTACTCACGGCACATTATGACATCAGCATTACATCATGACTAGCAAAGAATATTTAATTAGCAGCCACAGTTTGTCAAAATTTTGAAAATTAGTATTTCTTCAGCTTACAACTGGTGAAAATTTTGTATAAATTGATCACCACTTGAGTGAATTATGAAAGAAAGAAAAAGGGAGCCATTTTCTATGAAACATCGTGTAGTGCACCATCATCCCATGATGGCTAGTAAACTCATAATATAGTGTAACCATCTTGGTATGCAACTAGCCACCAAGGCCAACTCAGCAAAAGGTACAATGCATAATGCCAGAACATGATATCCATGGTGTCACTGTGTAAGCTAATGACTAACTGAGGGATAAGGAAACAGAGATCAGCACTTCCCTATGTGACGAAGCTTGAAAAAAAACTTGACGTTTTTTTACATTTAGCCTAGTTATAACTTATCTGATGCTACATGAAATATTCCAACTATCTTCAATCAAATGGTCATGTGCTGTGTGGTATCATGTCAAATAAACTTGGCTGATTACTGCTTCACTGCAGTCTGCCATTTTGTTGTGGTGATAAGGCTTAGTAACATTCCAAAGACCCAAATGCAGACTACCTACTGACTGAGCAGACATGTTACCAGTGCTAATATAATAATGTATATAACCAACATTTGGCTTTAACAGCAATTCTGGCTTCTCGGCCATCCACAACTTCACAGCCATCTACAGCGACCTCGGTTACATCGAGGATGCGCATCGGGGCTGAACTGATAAGGCATCAGTGCTAGGCAGGTGTAATAACCTGCCTGCCCTGAAGGCAAGATGGCTGACTACTGACTGAAGTCAGAGTGGACATATCGTACCCTCGTCTGACGCTCTGTACAACGACGTCCCTCAAAACAGGTCTGAAGATCACCACACGATGCCACTCTGTCTTCTGCGTGTACTCACCTACAGAAATAGCAGCAGAAGCAGTAGTAGTAGTGGTATCAGTAGTAGTAAATGCAGTAGTGGTAGTAATAATAGTAGTAGTAGCAGTAGAAGTAGTAATAGTAGTTGTATGTTGTCAAGCAATACCACTCTATCTTCTGTGTGTACTCACCCGAAGCAGAAATAGCAGTAATAGCATTAGCATTAGCAGAGCAAAACATTTGAGTGCCGCCATTTGGGCGCCGAGACATTCGGGCATGGGGACTCTTGGGCGCTGCCGTTTGGGCGCTACGCCATGAAACTGTCGTCAATGAGATACAAAAATTACACATGATATCAGTCAGCGTCTAACGTGTAATTCACATGCAAATTATGCAAAATTTACCCGAGCACTTAATCCATAAAAAATGGTTTGCTCTGTCACTTGACGACAACAACGCACGATGACGACATACGACAAAGCACGGTGACGATGTAAGATGACGACATGACGCATGACAACGACGACGTATGATGACGACGCACAATGACGATGCGGGATGACGACATGATGATGACGATGCGTGACACGAAGCATGACGACAATGCACAACGACAACGTACAACAATGACAAGTGATGACGAACAACAACGAATGACGACAACAATGACTGCAAAATGCAGCAAAAAATTATTATTACAAAGCCCAAAAAATCATATTGGCCTTATTGGATATGTCACACAAGGGAATGGCTGTCAATGGTTATCTTCTCAAGACTAAGGCTGATCAGCAAATGGCTGAATTAAAGAGAAAATACAGTACAATATAATAATAACTCATGTCTTTGCTACTGTATATAACAAAAGAGACATGGACAGAAATGCAAACCTTCAGCAGTTTTCAGTGTGAATGAAGTTGCAAGTGGGAACATAGTGGCAGCATGTTCAGTGGTACCACGCAGCTGTGGGTCCTGTCCTGCCCGGCCCAGCAATGTCACCTGATTGATTCCTACAACAAAAGCACACTCAAGGTTCTCACATTTTTACTGAACAAAAAATTCCAAGACTTTCCCAGAATGGTCAAAACGTTTTTTCCAGAACCTTCTTTAAACCAGCTATTGTTTGAACATAAAGACAAACACCCATTACTTATTGTACATGCAGAGCATAATCCAGTGCAATATCTAGATGCAAAGCATATCAAATGCCAAATATAATTAAATTTACGTTTAACTTTGAACCCCCCAGAAAATTCAACAACTATTAGGGATTTTCAATTTCCAGGAACTATGACAGTAAAATGTGCAACAGATAAAATACATATCATAATCACCTCTTTCGCCAGTGAGCACAATACGAGAACCTCTCATCATACCAACAGCTTCACCAGCACCAGAAGCAGAGTCTGAGATCCACCGGGCTGCATTGGACACAATCTGCACACACAGGGAGAATCAGCAGACTTTGTCAACAAAGCCGCTTCCATGCAGCAGTCCACTGGATTCTGTTTGCAAAGCTAGCTGGTCATAATTCTTTATCATTATTTTGCACATCAATTTTCTGCATGATTTAGTGCAGCAGTGATAAGGAAAAGCCACCAAAAATATCAAGACACATCTTTAAATATAATTTTTAACATTTTTATTTAACTTTCATACAGTGGAACTGTCTGCTTTTGACTGCGTATATGCACACGGTGCAATCGCATTTTTTCCCCCGGAAAGCGTTTTCGCATACCTAAATACCTATTTTTACGGAACAATTACGTACAATTTCTCATAAATGAACAGTGGCACAAACCCTAACCACTGACCCTATAAGTATGTGTTATATGGTGGTTATGATAATAAGTCAGTGCTAGGGGTAGATTGGCGATCTCGCACTAGTGAGCAGAAAATTACTAGTGGTAGATGGCCACTTTATCTAATTACATTTATCACATTATTAATGTAAGAATGCAGCCATATTTCTTCGCTGCATTATTAGGACTGTAGTTGGGACTGAAATATCAGTCACTTTGTTATCAATTACCAAATTTATTCAAAAACAATATATTTTTAAGTCTGTGTTACAAAGAAGTCTTCCTTATCGGAACACTGTCAAAATACGGTTTAGTGACGTTTGATTGTTGAAAATGTGTTTGTTATGTAATAATTAATGAATTTTAGTGTGCGGAAACGGATAATTTTTGCAGAAAGTGACTTTTTATTTTTTTGTACCATTAAGCCTATGGGGTTATTCAAGTGAGGTTATGTACTCTAAAATCACCTTAACCATTCTACATCGTCTTGAAATTATATGTAGACATGTTATTAGTTCATAACAATTTAATTTTATTGCATAGACTGAAGTTAATTACTCTTGCATAGGCCTATTGACGCGTTTATGTAAACTGATCTAATACGCAGTAAGTCTGCTGTGTTTAGACATGTATTGATAGTCTTACCTTTCATTAAACGTTGCAAGCGCAGAGTAATGCACAGCGCAGTCAGTTATATCTTGCACACAAGTATTTTTTGACAACTATTACGACTAAATAGGCCTACAATCAATGTACATTAAATAACCATTAGTGCACTACGTGTTCACATTGTGTCCACTCAGGTGGCCTGGTTCACGCCTTTTAAGGTTGCCTAGTGATGTGCTAATTTATTCTGTTTGCTCAGCGGTTAATCGAAAGGTGTAGGCGGTTACAAAGTAGAGAGTGAGATGCTATATTAAATTGTCGCTATCCCGGCATTATCCAACTTTAGCCCTAGCTAGGGCTAGACTTTTTTGCTAATTTATTACACAAAGTGAAAGTCTGGCTAAAAGACTGTGTTGCGGCTTATTCAGTTATAACAGTCTACTACGTTTGTACTGAAATGAATAGGCTAAGCATCTGCAACTCCATGTTGTTGCTTATTCAGTATAACAATTTTGTTCATAACTGAATAAGCCGTAACACTGCCTAATCGAAAGGTGTTAAAACGTTGGGGAGAAGCGAATGTCACACGTGTGGCTAGTTAGCCAGACCTGGGCCATTAATGCATGTCTGTGCCGTCTCCCAGTAGGCCTAGATCCGAGGAATGCTAGGCAACGGTCGGCAGATATCTGTGATCTCAATTGCTGCAGTGAGTGCAGTGTGTTAATGTGCTTGACACTAGTTAATTACTTGACTGGCAAGTGCCCAGTGCCCCTGCAGAGCTATACCTGCGGCACGCAGTGGTCGTCCGTCACACATGAGCATTCTAACTGTCCAAATTCAGACGCATAATTTTGTCTCGATCGCTATATTTAAGCATGCTAACGACCGCAGTTCGCGTTATTTCGCTATAATGTAATTGCAGCTTATTCAGCTTCATAGAAATTTAGATGCACAACATGTCCGATGGTAAAGGCAATTAGCCTTTTTAGCTGACTTTTACCGACGGATATTTAATTCTTAAGAAATTTGGTTGCATAACGTGATGCACGCCAATGACGTGATGGGCGTGTGATAACGCCAAAGGCATTATAAGAACCACAATAATGCTAACAACAATAGTAATTTTATTGTAACATACAACAGACAAATAATGCACTTTTATATACAACTGTAAATTATATTTTTATAATTATGCAAAAACGTTAACTAAATGAAACACACGTAAACGCATGATAGAGTTCTCACAAAATGTTGAGTGTTCGTTTGGGCGTATTATGATGGACAACGTCAGAAATGTTGAAGTCATCGTTGGCGACTGGTTGTGAAGTACCACACTGTATTTACATCGTGACTCATCAAGGTATGTCGGTTTAGTACATTTTACAATCCGCACATCTCTATTGTAAAGTACCGTTCTGAGATAAACTTTGACCTGATCACGTGAGTAGGTGAGACCAGTCAATTAGTTTATCGTAGTTCGCTAGGAGTCGCCACGTTCTACTTTCAAGTTTTTTATGCTGTTAAACTGAAGCATTAAATTTACCATGTTTGGCTATTTCTCCTGTATTCTATACCACGTTCTGCAACACTTAGTATAATTTTAAGCGTAATTTGTTTGACCAAGTTTGACGTGACAAAAAGCCGGTTGAGGTCAACTTTAAACACTCACTTACCAATGCGATTCGATAGCGATATCGGTATAATACTTCGGTTGTAAACGCGTGATCATAGGATCGATTCCGGCCGTGACCCGATAGAGATAGGTAAGACTACGCATAGGTAAGTGTCTAGGTAAGTAGGTAGGTAGGTAAGGTAAGTAGTACGTAGGTAGGTAGGCAAAGATAGGGTAAGTCAGGCGAGGTGACCATGTAAGGCAGAATGTCGTTTTGCGATGTACCCCTACTTTTCTGTACCCCCTATTCTAGCCACGCCCCTTCATTCTCGCACAATTTAAACCCCAAAAGTAAATTAAATCCCTTTTCTAAGAACGTCTGCTATCCCTTAATTTGAGATTGATCGGACAGTGTTCCGATTCGGAAGTCTTTCCACAGATATGGCTTGAGATGGACTCTGATATAATGCTGAATAGGCCTGATTTAAATACGTGACAGTGTCATGGCACGGCCCTATGACTACCAGGAACATAAGTTCTACTATGTACCTAATAATGTGCCTACCCGATCTACCTCTAGCAATTTTCCAGTGCTAACAGCAAGATCGCCAATCTACCGCTAGAATTATTGATGATAATAAGGTTGCCGCATGTTCATCCAGTATTCAACAGTACAGTCCGGTATTTTCGCAAATTGTCTGGTTAAAAAATGAGTAACGTTCTTATAGTTATCAACATTAGAAAAGCAACCGCAAATTTAGGCAACTCTCTGAGACAGTTTGGATGCGTGACAGGCAGTGTTGGCAGGCGGCGGCGGCAATGATGTGATGGCAGCGGCGAGACCAGTTACGTAATCATGGCGATGAAGCTGTTGACAGCTATACTCAAGGCCAACGCAGTGATAACGCTTTGATGAAGCCGCCTATCGGCGTCATTAGCACGTGTGAACAAAGCTGAACTATACTACACGGCGGAGCCACTGTAGAAATGACCGCTACAGCACGTGTACATATTTTGACACTTTTCAAACAAATCAAAACACAATAAACGACTAGCATAACAAATAAGCATACCTTTATTGCCAGTCTGCTCTTAAACATGACTATGCTATAGGTTTTGTAATAAAAAGTGCAAAAATTATCTTCAGTTTTCAATGTTTACACTTCCACCGAAGAATATCTATTAACATTAATCACCAGTGTTCCGGCTCAAATCCGAGCTGCACCAACAATTACCGGTAGGGAGTACGCCGGCAGTCATTTTTAACGTGACTCACCTCACTCTATCCATCTATCCTGATAGCAGGGATGTGTTCCCTGCCCGATAGGAAGCGACTGAAAATGTGAGACTGGAAAATGGAGCACAAAAATGATACTGGTTGATATGCATGCGTAGTTTTACACTGTACGGAAAAAAGTAACCCCCTAGAGTAACACTGTACAATTTATCAAAAGTTAAGCGTAAGAAAATTTTTTTTCAGATTCGTTCATATTTGTCATTTAGGCCTATATTGTACGATGTCTAGGGGCTTATTTTTTCCGGACACAGTGTATAAGCGCTATGCAAGCAATGAGCCGAATTCCAACAATACTTGTCGGTTAGTAACCACACACGTAGGCCTATTTTTCTCGCATTTTCCGGTCCTGTATTTCTGGTTCTCCATTTCCAGTCTCGCCAACTGCGTGAGTGAGTGAGTGAGTAGGGTTTAACGTCCCACCAGACACAGTATAGGTCATTTCGGGAACGGCCTTTTCAGGCGGAATGCACACAAACAAATATATGGAACGGTTAAGTCTAAACTTTACAATGAACAGAAAGTTTAACTTTTACAGAAACACAAAATACAAAAATGAGGTTAATTAACATAATGGTAGTTCTAATAATCTTCCCGGTTATCCTCCAGTCATCAATGTGATAATGCCATCTATTAGAAAACGGGGGGCTCTTGCCGACTGCGGGGCCCCCAAACGTTACAGAGCCCAGGGTAGTTTACCCCCTCCTAACCTACCCTCTCGACAGGCCAGCTTTGATGAGGCCAACCGTACTGGTTGTCACTGACCTTGAAGGTCATGCAAGGTCAAGGAATTTCATTTCATCTGAAATGGCGTATGCCACTGCCTATTAGTGATTAATAGCAGCTTAGGCCATATTTTGCACTGTTTAGCCACAATACATCCATGACATACAGAAAGACGACATACGGACAAACATGACAAAGGGCCAACCTTTAAGCTTACAGCTTAGCGGTCGGCCCTAAAACCGGTACAGGGCAAGCTCTGACGGCTTTAACTACAAAAAAGCTGTAGGAGTTTAATAGCAAAGACGTTGAATATTCATTGCTAGACCAGCAGCTCTGCCTTCCACAGTGGCACCGCCAGCCAACGCCCACAATATTGTCTTAACGTTACCAGCAAAATATGTATCAGTTCGTAGAAATTTTTGATTCTCATATATTCAGCCTATACATCAACCCAGTGAAAAATAGAGAAAAAGTTTTGCCCAATTTCGATTCCAGATTTGGGGGGGGCCTATGATGACAGTATCTTCCGGTAAGGCTGCAAGTGTGCCGTGGCCTGATAAGGCACTAGCTCATGGGCTGCCAGTCCAGGCTACTAATAGAACGTCATTGGCTAATAGTGTGTGTATTTCCAGTACTAAAATGTTATACTCTGATAAAGTAAATATTTCTTCCAGCAGGGGTTTACTTCGTAGCCCAAATAAATGGATTCAGAACAGAGGCAACTCGGGTAACTCCGTTGTAAAATTCCAGGCTTCCATATTTCCAGCAGTTTCCAGGGTACAGGGTGGCCAGTTTTGGGCGAAAAAATGCAAGAACTTTTCACAGGCTTTCAAGTACCAGACCAATTTTCAGGACATTTTACCACATTTTTGGCATCAAATGAAGACGTATTTTCACAGTGCAGTCACTGGAGAACTGAAATTCAAAGACTTATCAGGACCAGTAACTGCCAAGACCCAATTTAGTTTACTTTCAAGGGTCTGAAATTTTTGTCAAGAACTTTTAAGAATCTGTGGCCAGTTACATGGGTTCATTGGAGGACTTTCTAAGTGTGGAAATTTTAAATTATAAATAATACAATTCCTGTATTTTCCAGACTTTGTACAAACCCCATTACAAACACCAAACCAATCAGTCAGAAACACCTCAAACAACTGGCTATAAATGAAACCACAGCTGCTGCTCTTAATTATACATAATTATAACGCAACAAAATAGACACATGTGGTCATGATAAATTCATTCGACTTCCTTCATTTCTGCAGACATAAAATGCAATAACTTACAGAAAAAATGTTCCAATCGTAGACAAAGCAGTCTAGTATACAATGCCAAAACACAAGCAAGGCCAGACAAAATTGTCTGAAGAAAAACGCTCAGTGTACAAACAAAAAGTTCTTACAAATTGCAACAAAGTTGTCTAATGCATGCAATCGTTCGCAGGACTCAAGAATGACGCAGCGTGTAAATAGCTAGATACGAGACAACAGCCGAAACAAATACTGCAAAACCCTTTGATGTGCAATTATATTGCGCCCTTTATTTTCACCCATCACAGATATTATCGGTCTTCAACTTGTCTAATTCCAGAAGCTATGCTAGATCGGGAGAGCTTTGGACGCCGCTGTTGCAGATCCTTACAGACTTGGTCTTTTCCAGTTGCCCCAGCGACTGCATCAAAGTACTGTAGTAGTCAACAGTAGGATTAATTGTTAGTTATCAATTAATTAATTAATTACAGCGTACAGATGACTAAAAACAACAAAATATGGAAACATAATTGAAAGTTGTGGGCTTTGCAGTATCTGTGGCAGCAAGAAAGTTGGATTTCATAAGCGAGGAAAATCTGGTTTTTTTTTCAGTTCAGTTTTACGCTGGCACTGGTTGTGAGATTATTACATTGCTGGTGATCCAAAGTTGAAAGACGTCGGAACTGAAATCTGATTGAAGACGTATCCACCGGCCTGCTCTATACGTTTTGACTCTGCAGAACACAACAGATGGAACAACTACTACAACGGCTACCACATGTGCAACAACATGAAACAACTACAACGACTACACATCCACCAGCGTGCTCATGCGTCTGGACTCAGCAAAACACAACAGACAGAATATGAAAACAACTACTACAACAACTACTACACCTCTGTGCAACAACATAGAATAACTACAACTACTACTACTACTACTACCATCCACCAGCCTCGACTCTGCAAGAACACAACAGACAAAACAACTACCACATGTCTGTGCAACAACATAACACAAGTAGCGCACAGTCATCAGCTCGTTTTATAGTCGTAAACTGGCCAGATAAAACAGCTATTACAACTACTACCAGATATCCACGAGTGTGTATTGTATGTCTCAGACTCTTCAACAACCAATGAGTAAGTGAGTGAGTGAGTAAGTAGGGTTTAACATCCCGTCCGACACAGTATAGGTCATTTCGGGAATGGCCTTTGCAGGCAAAATTGCACATATACATAATAACCGAACAAAAAGTTTAACCTTTATAGAAAGTTTATCCTTTGTGAAACACAAAACACAACTAGAAATTTGGGGCAAAGCCCAACGTGAGTCCGCACGGCGCCCTAAGTCCGATTGGGGGAAATTAAAGAGAGGGGGGAGCAAAATTTCCCCAGCATCAAAGTCACGTGGCCCGAACTCAAATGCATTGGCATACGCCGAACGCGCATTATCGACTTAGGGTAGGTCAACATGAGCGCTTATAACTTTGTTCGTGTGGACCGAATTTGACAAAATTTTTTTGTTCAACGCCCAAAGGATCGCTTTCGTCAACGCCGTTTACCTTTTGTCGCTATCTTCATCGGTTCCAGAGATATTTGCGCTCAAACTCAAAAGTTGTCGCAAATCGCACCGATTTTTGCACGTTTTTTACCCTCCCAAATTTTAAGGGGGGGTGGTGTCCCCAAAAGTTGTACTTGCGTTAACACCCCAACCTAGAGACACGTCAAGTGCCAAAGTTTCGTCGGGCTACACCCCCTAACTCCGAAGTTATTAGCGCTCCTTTATTGCATTTCAAGCCAATTTTTGACCCCCCTTTGAAAAAAATTGTAAGGGGGCCCCCAACCCCGGTGGGGGGTGCGCTAGTAAGACTTGGTCATTCTCTAGCGCGTGTAAAAATTTGGGGGCGCAGCACCCCCTAGGGGCCAAAATATAGTCTTCCGAAAAATGCGCTTTCGGTAGGTACGATTTCACATCTAAATTTCCAAGGTCACTGGACCAAACTTCACCGGACTTGTTTCGCCTAACGCAGGAGGAATTGCGGTAGACGGAATAAAAATCCGAATTTGAATATCTTCATCCATTTTGGAGATATTCGCCGCCGAACTTCGAAGTCGTCCGAAATCAGGCCAAATTTTGCATGTTTTTCGCCCCCGAAATTTTTTTGGGGTGTGCCCCCCCAAATTTTGGACCTGCATTATAGAATAGGGCCTAGTACTGACCATCATGCAAAATTTCATGCCGGTCGGCCCACGCATCTCGGAGATCTTGCGCGGGAAAAAAAATTTTTTAAAATAATAAAACATCTAGGCTAAAACTTAAGTCCACAACGCAAGCTATCGCTTTCGGGCGGACCAGAAAAACGATGGAAACCTAAAATTGTAAGAACTGCCGATTATAATTCTGCATATGTATCGAAAACATGCAGTTCTATTAATCTTCCCTGTTTTCCTCCAGACAGTCATCAACCTATAATGCTGTCTATTGGATGAGAGGGGGCCAACAACTGATGAAACAACTGCCACAAATACAACTGTCACAACTACAACTGCACAACCACCCCACCATCCTGCTCTATGTCTTTACTCTGCAAAACAACAATAAACAACAGAAATGCTACAACAGCTACAAAAATAACAATAACTATGACGGTCATTCAATAAATAAGTTACAAAAGAGCATACTTGAAAATCTAACAGAATGATGTTGTTATGAAACTTACTAATCGAACAACTCTAATAATATTACATCTTATCCAGAACATGTGATGAAAATAATTACTGGTAACAGCATGTCTTAACGTGATTAAAAAAAATCATCGCTTCACAGCTCTATTATTTACCGAATGCAGCTTTCTTCTGGTCAGCGAGTCTCAAGACTTCATCGAGCTCAGTGTGGTGTTCTTGCGTCAACTGGCTGACAAGCAGTTGGTACCAAGATGGGTCAGATGACTGAATATCTGACAACAACAACAACAGATGCACAATCTAAACTACTTAACTCATGACAACTCAGTCTCCTACCCTCAATGAGATGTAAGTAGTACTAAAGACAAACTGAATCCAGAATGTTCAGATTCAAATCCAGAGCAGATCCACAGACTTTATATCCAGCCTGATCCGGATCCAGGCCAAATCCTCGGATGCAGGATCCCTCAAGATTATTATTATTATAAACAAGATAATGTTCATACGAACATGGAGTCTGTCCAATGCATTTCGATAGTTTACAGTATGTCCGTATAAATATAATCAGTGAGCTGTTTAGACTAGTAGAAAAAAATCATTTAGTTTAATTTCAAACTGTACAGCAGCAATGATCCTTTCATCATTCTCTATTATTTTAACTGAACAATAAACATTGTCAGTCATGAGACCATTCGATTCACTATAAATGGTCCATCATCACCATGCGTTTATCTTGCACTGTTATAGAGATATGGCGCTTCAAAGATAATGGGGTCACGCCTGACCTTTTGTGGTCAAGTGATGTCATCGGTTACGTGATCATTTGACTCCCGAGGGCCGAGTTCCTATGGGTGGTCCATAGTGACCATGCGTCTACCTTGCACCGTTATGGAGATATGGTGCCTCGAATATTGGACGCATGGACCTGGACACTGAAAGAAAAATGGAAGAATGGAAAGAGAAAGAGGAAGGAGGAGGGGAAGAGAAAGGGAAAAAAGTGGAAAAGAAAAAGGGAAAGAGGAAGGAGAAAAGGAAAAAAGGTAAAGGAAAGGGAATTGGAAAAGAGAAGGAAAAAAAGGGGAAGGGGAAAAGGAAGGGAAATGGAAAGAAGAAAAGGAATGGAAAGTAAAGGGAAGGGAAAGGAAAATGGAAATAGGAACGAAAAAAGGGAAAGGGAAAGGAAAAAAGAAAGGGGGAAGGGTAAAGAAAAGGGGAAAGGGAAGGAAAAGGGGAAGGGATAGGAAAAGCAAAAGAGGAAGGGGAAAGGGGAAAGGAAAGGAAAAAAAGAGGAAAGGGCAAGGGAAAGGAGAAGGGGAAGGAAAATGGAGAAGAGGAAAGAGAAAAGGGAAGGGGAAAGAAAAGGGGGAAGAGAAGGGAAAAGAAAAGGAGAAGAGAAAGAGAAGGTGGAAGGAAGATAGCTTAAGAAATGTAGGATGAGCGGATGCAGGCATGCACGGACACTTGGGTGATTTTATACTCTGTCCAATGCTATGCATACCATTGAACAGACAATAATTAAATGAACACTTCTACAGCATACTATCACTATGTAGTATGTAAGCCAACTAGGCTTTGGCCAATTGCTGCAAAGTAATCTCTAATGCACTCGATGCATTATGTACAATTGTACATAGGTAAAAACATTTGCACGAATGCTAAAAAGTCCAATACAAACACAGATGCAGGAAGAGGCCATTAACCACCTGATATATGGCTGGATTCCACTATAGATCCAGTGTATATCTCTAAAGAGTAGAAAACACATAACAGGTCCGATACTTTGCAACAATGCGGTTCACATAAGTTAAACTTGTGACCAGAAACACTTGACAATATTGGAAGCAACAGCTGATTGGCACGAACTAGAGGTCTGCACGGGGACAGGAACTGAACCCGATCCCCGCCCGTCCCCGTG
>Ga0209671_1004088_pt1 | contig 14308 bp, 9 predicted proteins | sample WorMetHERISLAND2_2_FD_187401 | JGI IMG/M metagenome (GOLD analysis project Ga0209671, IMG submission 187401) | Marine gutless worms symbiont microbial communities from Max Planck institute for Marine Microbiology, Germany - Olavius geniculatus... | ecosystem: Host-associated > Annelida >... | reverse complement strand
GTAAGGGAGGCCGCCATCCCCGGTGGTAGGTGCACTAGTAAGACTTGGTCATTCTCTAGCGCGTGTAAAAATTTTGGGGCGCAGCACCCCCTAGGGACCAAAATATGTTCTTCCGAAAAATGCGCTTTAGGTGGGTACAATTTCACATCTAAATCTCCAAGGTTACTGGACCAAAGTTCACCGGACTTGTTTCGCCTAATGCAGGAGGAATCGCGGTAGATAAAGTAGAAATTCAATTTTGAATATCTTCATCCGTTTCGGAGGTATTCGCTGCCCAACTTCTAAGTTGTCCAAAATCGGGCTAAATTTTGCATGTTTTTGGCCCCTGAAATTTTTTGGGGGAAGGCCCCCGAAATTTTGGACCGGCATTTAAAATAGTGCCTAGTACTGATCATCGTGCAAAATTTCACGCCGGTCGGCCCACGCATCTCAGAGATCTCGCGCGGGAAAAAAATAAAAAATAAAAAAACATCTGGGCTAAAACTTAAGTTCGCTCCGCAAGCTATCGCTTCTGGGTGGACTAATTATCAAAAGTTACACAAAAATGAAACTATAGCATATCAATATTAAGATGCATATCTGTAAATGTCGCCGAGTCTAAGTCGAAGTCGAATAATTTTCACTAAGCAAAAGTCTGTCAAAGGCAAATGATTTCTGAAAGACGCATATCACTGATGAGCAGGCCCTAGCTGACATTGTGATTGTGCATACCATTGTCTTGCCAGGTTTTCTGCTTCCTAACTTTGAAAAGGTTAAAAAGAGAAAAGAGCTGCAGATAAGATAGTGTTAACTTAAGGATGATGTAATAGGTGTTAAATGCTCTGGGTGTATAGTAGGCCTAACACTGCAAGACCTTACACTGGAGCAGGGGAAAATTGTAACACAATAGTCAAGAATCTATGTTTCTGGAGTGCCAGTGGTTTCTGAGTACTTTGTAGGCATTTGGTCAGTGAGTAAACTTGTGAGAATGGAGATGTAGACATTGCTTGGAGTGTCCTGTTTCAGCAGTTATATCCGGTTATGTTTTTTTTTAACAATAATAATAATAATATAATATTGTAAACTACTGTTGGCACTTGTTTTTATTGGTCTATGGGATTGCCATTAACTTTGCACCATGTTTCTGAAATAATTACAGATGGACTGGAACGCATTTGAAGTTGTTACAGTTAACGCTGTATATAACTTACTTACTTACTTTAGCAGCCATGTTGGTTGACATTGCATTGCTTGCTGTGCACGCAGGTGATTATTCTGAATCACCCGGGTCAGATCAACGCTGGCTACGCCCCAGTCCTCGACTGTCACACGTCGCACATTGCCTGCAAGTTCCGTGACCTGCTCGAGAAGATCGATCGTCGTAGCGGCAAGAAGATCGAGGACAACCCGGCCAACCTCAAATCGGGCGACGCGGGCATCGTGGAGATGGTGCCGCAGAAACCGATGTGCGTCGAGCCATTCGCCGAGTACGCTCCACTCGGGCGCTTTGCAGTCCGTGACATGCGTCAGACGGTTGCCGTCGGTGTCATCAAGGGAGTCAAGAAGCGCGAGGGTGGCGCCGGCAAGGTGACAAAGGCAGCTCAAAAGGCTGCCGGGAAGAAGGGCAAGTGACGACAGGCCCTCAACTGTGGCACACCGCCTGCCGAAGAGATTCGTGCCACACTGTTGGTATCTGGCAGGCTTCGCGCTTCTCACCTATCATCCGACTTACCTTGGAACACCAAATGCATTTTGCCTACTTTCGCTCGATATTTCGTTAAACGGATGCTCTGCGTTAATATTCGCAACTGCATGAAGTGGTTCTCAGATTATGTTATTGACATTTTGGCTAAGTTAGTTTATCGGTGTGCTGCTATCAATGTTCTGAGACAAATGTCTTCTGCGTACTTCCGGCGATCATATGGCGTCTCTGCTGAACAGCGATCGTCGTCACACGTTGCTGTAGTGAGATACAACAGCTGCAGTCATGTTCTGAGTAGATGCTGGCTAGAGTATCGTCTCTGTGCAAAGCGGGTGCTAAGCTGGTCTAGGACCAGGCCGTTGCTGCATATTTGGAGGCTTGTTGAACGAACGGCGCATCGGAAGGAGTTTCGTCGGAAACGCATTGAGACTGCCAGTCTGTCGTTATGCTTTGACACTGTTGTGTGAAGTCTGGTGTGAACTTACCAGTTTAGTTGAATTTATGCATAGCGCGATGTGCGTTGTGAGTTGTTGCAGAAAAGTAAATACTAAATGTTGCTTGGCATCTTAGTCGTTTTCAAATTCGTAAACCCGGGTTTGAGAAGTTGGGCAAAAACCCGGGTTTACGGGTTTAATTTCGGATGTCAATCAGTAGGCATGTGCAGTATAAAAATACTGATAATATACTTTTTTGAGCTGACCGTTGAACTATTGCCTAAGTTTAAAGGTTTGGCCTTTTGGTAAGTTTGGTATGAGTGGTCGTCTGTCTGTCTGTAACAGAATATTGTGACTAAGCTAGGTAGGTCTTAGGGGAAAACGTTTACACGAATAATCAGCACTGTCAGAAGTAACCTACCTAGGCATGCAATATTTGGGCCATGCATTGTGAGGGGAACATTTTCAAATTTGGAGTTAAATGCAGGGGTAGGGAAAGTGCGTTTTAACGGAAAACTAGCCGCATCTCGTATATAGCCTATATTGCAAGGTTTCAACCTAGTAGGCCTAGTCTTAGGCTCATGGTTTCATGGAGACTATAACTTTGCTATAACTGGCAGCGGCAATATGCTCATAGAGCTTGAATGAATTGCTTCAACTTTGCTAGACTTAGCTTATAAAAGCATGCAAAATTTGGGTCATTTGGTGCAAGCGGAACATTTTCAAAATGTTTTAGATGTCGTCTGAAATAGGTGAACAGCGTGAGCTGCACTTAGAGTATTCAATATATTATGTCTGGATTTTGCAGTCCACTTCTTGCGAATCGCATAGGCCTACACTACAGTAACTACCTCGCGCCCGCCGGCTTCCACACCCGGGTTTGGAGGGTTACAGGACTTTTTGTACCTCGGACTATTCGTACCACGGACGATTCGTACCTTTCATAAGCTGTTGTACCTTTCATAAGACTCGTTGTCTCCCCAGTGAGCTTGCGGCATCTATAGATTATTAGTTATACTAGGGTTAACACGATAAGCGTCACCACTATACACTGTACATTGCTGGCCTGGCTGCACTGTATTTTCATTACAGTTATCAGAACTAAGGAAAACGTTTGATCTTTCACATAACGCATTTTTCACATAATCAAAATCATTAATTAAATGACCACTGGGGTACTGTACTGCTGCTAGGGCCCCACATTGGGCGCCATTTGTAACGTGACGCCCTAATGTTGTCGGTTGTTGGGCAACCTTTGGGTCGTAGGGCGTACAGACGCTTGGTTGAGTGGCGTCTCCAGCTTGCCACGCCCGTGTCGGTAGATCATCGGACGCGCTATGAACCGCAAGCTGGGTTACAAGTTTCTCTTTTCTCACATCGTCGACGATAGATTCAGCTTCCGGTGGCAGCAACTCTGCACGGTCTTCAACTGATGCTACATCTCCCAGGTCGCCGTCTCCTTGATGGTGCTGCATCCTGTAATAAACTCCGTCGCCGACCGCCATCCACTCCGTCTGACTCTGGCATTCTCTCTGGGTCAAATCGGGCTCGTGCTCACGCTCAGTACTCCAGTCACGGCCTTCATAGCCTGACCGCGGCTGGTCATCTCCCCCAGTGGCCATTAAGAACACAAATTATTATAAAATGCAAAAGTTTTATTAACGAACAAAAGTGCATAGAACTGCATAAACACTAAACAGTGCTACACATATACACGGACTATAGAGGCCCAACAAAAATAACGAAGTAGTCAATACTGTAGCTTTAAATCAACAAACTTAAACTACTAATTAATGACCAATAGACCGAATGAGCAGCCTATATTAGATTCCAATTATTGCAGCCGTACAGCCAGGCCAAACCCCGGGCCTCTACCCCGTTCTATTCCGCACCGCACACGGCGGTCAGTATACGTGCTACGCACCTGTTGTCAGTACGAGGTTCTATCATATATCCGCCGCAGTTCGCTTCCTTTAGGCCTAATAGATTTCTAAATGAGGATCCTCACGAGAAATGAGGTGAGGTGTGGACGCTCGCGAGGAGTGAGAATCCTCGCGACAAACAACGAGGTGAGGTGAGAATACTGGCGAGGAATGAGGATACTCACGAGAATTGAGGACCCTCGAGATGAACAATAAAGTGAGGCGAGGGGAGAACCCTCGCGAAAAATGAGGATCCTCGCGATAAACAACGCATCTTTGAAATGAGACGGCCAGTAACAGAAAGAAAAAGAAATTTCTAACGTCGGTATGCTGGACTAACCTAGCCACAATTGAAAGCACAAATTTTAATTATAAAACAATCGAAAAAGAAAAAAAACGTAAGCGGCGATGGCGACAATCGCCCAGTACACAAGAATGCACCATTTTCAGAAGAAAAATTCAAAAATTTTCTCCCCAGAGGGGCCCCGCGAGAATGTTTCCCCAGGCCCCGAAAAACGACAACTTGAAAAAAATGACAACGGTAAAATGGCTAATAAACGACACGGTAAAATGGCTAATAAACGATGTCTTGAGCTGAACGTGGAATAAATCGAACGTGCAACATCGTTGCAAAATGCCATTTACAGTTTTTTTATGTTTCCTCTATTACTGTTGCCGTTTTTACCGATGTTGTCGTTTTCTGTTGCCATTTTTACCTGTTGCCGTTATTACCTGCTGCCGTTTTTTACGTTGTCCTTTCTACCGTTGCCGTTTTTACCGCGAATCTCGTGGGTCGGTAGATAGTTGGAAGACGAGGCACATGTCGCCCTCGCTTCGGCTTAGCCCACGATTTGCGTTAGTGTTGTTTTTGCCGGCTTGTTGTCTTATGCATTGCCGCAGTGTATAAGGTACGTAGGCTACTTGTATTCGACAAATGAGGCAATGAACGTAAAGCTAGAACCCCCACCCCGATGTCCAGTTTTGGAAATCGACGTAAATCAGAACAAGCCACGCCGGACCGAGATGAACAGACAGAGGACCGGACAGACGGAAGAGTTCTGTGCGCGTCGATCATGCACAGATCCGACTTAGAACCAGAGTTTGCCGGAGGTCGACGACGTGTCGGACTTGGAGCTGTCGCTGGCAAATGACGTCCAGTAATAGTCCGGATCCGCGGGATCCTGGGGTACCGGGTGTGCCGAGTTCAACTCCCACGTGTTATAGTATCCGCCCCTGTGCTCCGCTAACCTGCGCACACGAACGAAGTTTGTAGTACTTTTTACCATTCTTCTTACCGTAATATATGTTGGACATACACGTGTCTACAACACCATACATAAACATAGGTCCATTTTTACGAATCACCCGACCCAACAATTTTCAGACCAACCAAAACCATAATGAGCTTCACGCATAACAAGAGGGTGCGGCCGTTGAGGGGCCGCCCGCTATGGGCCGTCCTTGCAATTATCATACCATATTGATAACATAGTTTTGCCAACAACGCAATTGGCCGCCGTGACCTTGACCTCTGACCCCTTGACCTTGAAATTGGTCCAGGGGGTGCTGATGTCCCAGGGGCCCTTCCTACCAAGTTTGGTATTCGTATGCCTTTTCGCTTTCCCTCTAGGTGGAGACGCGGGACAGACAGACGGACAGGATCAACACATGATAAGGCCTCCTTCTAGGAAGGACGGCCCCATAATAATCCAAAACAATCAACACACGAAAGTTTTAAAATTTTTATATAGACCTACAGTCAGTCGAATAACATTTTGTACACAATTAATTTTCACAAACGACAAATTGTTGACTGCAAACGTATTTGTTATGCATTTTATTTTCAGCGCACCTGAAACACCAGTGCCGGATTCAAGGAAGGGGGAGAAACGGAAGGGGGCGTCCCCTATTGACTGGATGCGTCTTATAACATGTGAACATTTTGTACAAAATATATTATTTCTGCAGGATTTTTTTATTATTAAAAAGCGAAAGGGGACCATTTCAGATCCCATCTCTGCACCTTAGCCCTCTATTCTAAAATTCTGGATCTGCCACTACCCAACAGGTCGACTCAACTTTCTACCCTCCGTGGGACTGTAAAATGAGCAGTAACTCATTTCTATGGATTACGGAAGGTGGTGACTTTAGTACAGCTGATTGGGCTGCCTAGCCGGCCGCTGCGCCAGCCTGTGTCTGCAAGCTGCACGTGGTGGCCGTGCGGCTGGCGGCTCTGGTTAGTGGCGAAAAGCGCATTAGAGGCGTTGTACGCGAGATGCGCTATACAAATTGACACCTTTACCTTTTAACAACTGGACAGACGGCCTCATCATGTCGGCACTCAGAACCAACAACTTTTCTAGTTCTCCGATATTCCGAACAACATCGACCAAGCCCCTGTTATATTGCTGTTCAGCATACTGTTTTATTTTAGCGTTTTTAGTGTGTTACAATAATACCACTATTTTTACTATATTTTTACTATATTTTCTGCATTTTGTTGGCTTATGACTTAAGGTTGTTATTATTAAAGACGGAATCGTGATTAAGCTTATTCCTATAAATTTCTTTCTGCCTGACTGTCTGTTTGTCTCCGTCGTGGAACCTGATAGAACCGTTGGCATGTTTCTGGGGTCCAATGTCACGTTAAGTCTGACGGTTTTTTTCGACCCCCAAGCAACGGAAAGATTTAGGGATCGAATTTCCCAAAAAACATGCATGCAATATTGAAAATTGCAGCCAAATCGTCAATCCTATGCGACATGATGAGGCCGTCTGTCCATGCTGCTACCTGCTGATTACAAACGAGAAAGACGATTCCGCCTTTTACCAAATTACATTGGTTATTATTATTATTATTGAACGGACTCACTGTCTGCGCGGGTAGTAAGTGCCGTAGTGACGGTGAGGTTTCAGTCTGTACTTGCGAACAGCTCGATGCCGGTAGACAGTCAACGCAATCAGCAACACGAGTATAACGATGAACAGCAGAGTCGCCAGGATTATCACAATCAGCAACAAATCGTTGTCTGAAACATTCTCGTCTGCAGTCATACACACAAACAAACATTTCATCACCGTCTACGTTGACACATAGGTTACAGATCGATAACTACGATTGCGAGGTAGTACTTGGAACAAACTGCTAAAAAAAATAGAAGACCACTCAGAAACCGCAAACCTCCGCCGACGCTATGTCAAGTTTTCTTGTAATATTCGCCAGGTGACAGCACCATATTCCTTTAGGCGGAGATTGTCCCTATCGACAATTCTTCAATCCTATCTTTGATCTGGATGCAGATCCGGATCGCCACCGAAATCTAATAGCCTCTAAGTCGTTCGAACCACCTGCCCACCAGCTAGGGGTCCTAGCAAAGTGCAGGAAGAATTTCCCGGCAGGGTCTGAAACAGACTCCCGACTGCAAACGAAATTCGGAACATGAATAAACCCTATGAATGCAAGTAGCAAAATATAAATTTTGTTTTGTGCACAAATTTGCATTTACAATCCAAGTTGATGGGTGCGATCGCCCCCCCCTACCGACTCTCCCTGTTTAGGCTACGCTACTGCCTGCAAGTTTCAATCAAGTCCGCTTGCAACTTCTATGTAATCCTGCTAATTACGAACAGAACAAGTAATTTGAGCAAAGCTCACGTGACGCGCGATATCAGCGGTCCTGCCACCTCGGCAATCAATGTAGGCCTACAGCAATAAGATTATAATGCACCTTAAAAGAGTACTTAAATTTGGGGCCTCCGTACGAAAGACTTCTTGAATTTAAGAGATCGAAACTTAGATTCTTAAAATGTACGTTCTGTGCTATAAATGTCATACGCAAGATGTCCAGATCCATCTCCAATATTTCGGCGCAGTTCATTCTTAAAATGTGTATCGCAGCCGAAAATCGCAAAAAATCACTAAAAACCCATATTTTAGGGGTTCAGAGTCATTCAAGGTCATCGACGTTGACACTAGTAAAAAGCTTGTCTTTATTGCTTGTTATGATAAACAGCATGTCTGCGCCTATCTGCAATTGCTATTGCGCTAGACCAGAATATTGCGAATAAGATAACCACTTTTTAGGGAATAGCCATCTTTGACGCCCGAATGTGCCGGTCTCCTTAAACATAGAGAGTCGGCACTTGGACTGCTAAAATCTACGTTTAATGCTGAAAATTTCATCCGCATGTTTTCTTGGTCTATCTCCAGCCATTTCGTCGCAATTTAGTGTTAAAATATGTGCTGCATCCAAAAACTGCGAAAAATTCACTAAAACCCTTTTTGGGGGCAGGGGGGATTCAAGGTCGTTCAAGGTCATCGATGTTTACAAATCTAAAAAAACCTGTCACCAGTGCTTGTTATGATAAGCAGCAACTCTGTACATATCTGCAACCGTTTTCACACTATACGAGCCAATAACGGCAAAATAACGTTTTTAGAGGGGAGGGGGGTAACCCTCTTTGACGCCATCGTTCGAGGGAAACCCCTTCACCCAGGGGCACGAAATTTTGTCAGGATAAACTAGAGTCCTTGAGGCAGCCCAAGGTGAAAATTTCGTGATCCTAGCTTGCGCCGTTTTGATACAGCTCATGGGCGTGACGGACGGACGGACAGACACCTAGACGATGGCTAAGTGGCGCGAAGCATTCTGTTATCGCGCGTAAAAAAGGAGAACGAGGAAAGGAGATGAGAGAAGGAAGAAAGCGGGAGGGAAAAACCACCCCCGAATAAAAATTCTTGTTACGTTCTTATGGGTCTGTCACATACCTTGGCTAAGCGCACTTTCCGTGGGCTGGGGCTCTGGGCTCCCAGTTGACTTGCTAGCGCCTGTAGCCGTGACGTCATTCTCCTGATAGACAATTTACACGCATAAAAAACTGCCTGTCCAACTGCAAAATAATCATTAAGATTGCCAAGAAATATTTCGAAGTTTCTTCTTAGGCCACGCCTTATCAGAGCACAAAATTTCATCAAATACATTTTGAGCGCATAACTCTGCTTTTAAATCCAGCTAAAACAAACTAACAAATGGTCAGACCATGTGATATAACCACTTTCTTCAGCGAAGAAAATTAACTTGAATTATTGCAGCAAACCAGTTTTTACAAACAAACACAACTATAGAGTTTCGCGTTGTTTAAAGCTATTTCGATAAACTCTTGCTCGCTATTTCTCTGATGCTATTTAGTTAGGCCTACACCGAATTAAACATTTACCTGTCAAAACGCGGCGATTGTAGAATTCGGAAAAGTTGCTGTGTCTGCCCTTCGCAAACCGTTAGTATCAGTGCAAATGACTGCTTAAAGATTTGTTCCTGAAGTGACCTGCAATTATTTTATTATCGCAACAGTCGCTCAATTCACGAACAATTTCTGTATCAGCGTACCCGATGGCCGCATGTCGGACCGTCATATCCGTCTGCGCATGCGCACTGGGCACTTCCGTCGAGCGACAGGAAACAGGTTGCGCCATTCTCGCAGATGTTGACTTTGCACAGCTCCAGGTGCGTCTCACACGTCCGACCCGTGAACTCTGCGCGTTGCACCAACCATAGTTCGAGAAAACGTGTGAAGCCGTTCAAAAAAACGTAAAAAGTCACGTTTTTTTTAAATTTTCAAAAAAACGTAAAAAAAACTTGCCTATATATAAAATAGCGGAAAATCTTCCAAAAAGTCAGGTTGCAAAAGGCATTACATGTAGGCCTATTATGCAGCGACTATCGACTGTCAGTATTACTATATAAAGTTAGCACTTCTATATACTAAGCAGACAAACAGTCTGTTATAGTTAGTCCACTTCTCCTTCCGCATATTCAGACTCGGACGCATCATCGTCTGACAGTCCCCACTCCTCCCACTAAACAGTCGTCTCTTGATAGTCCAGCGTATATGGAAAGTTTTGCACATTCAGGTAAGATTATGCTGTATCGATATAATTACGTTTTTTTCGTTTTTTTGACAGGTCATTTAAAAAAACGTAAAAAGTCACTTTTTTTGAATTTAAAAAAAACGAAAAAAACGTTTTCTCGAACTATGGCACCAACCACATGACGAATTCATGTACCGGTACTTTATACGACACACATCGCTCGATCGATATGCAAATTAATTATTATATCCATGCATGACTTTGACTTACTACTTAAAAGCCCCCTGTTATGAATTGTGGTTGTAGTTTTGGACAATTTCAACAATCCGAAATCCCGATCTTAAACCAGATCGCCTCCAAAATTTTACTGGACACTTCACATCTGCGTAAAATGTTACCACAGGTTTTTTATTTTGTAAGTTTTTCAATAATACAGCTGACAAGTCCTGATATAAAAAGACTTAAAACATAACCTACTACTTTGACAGAGGTAATAAATAAGACCCAAACTCCACTACTTTGATTTGTTGTTAATTTGTTAGACAACAAGTCGTACAACAAGCGGATTTGTTGCAGCTGTATGAGTCTTCGATTTATGCGGAGTTTTTGTTGTACGGTTGGTTAGCTGTACGGTTTTTTGTATGCAGCTCGTTGTACAGCTGATCCTCAACGATCGAGTAGTGGATTAAGAGCGGTGGTTATTTGCGAAGTGATTAAACAAACGGCTTATAAGTAGGCCTACCGGGTAAGCACTGGCAAGTGAAGCGAGTGGACTGCGTCGGAGTACAAGTGCCATTGTTGAAACACGGCTCAGGTATGCACGGATCGACCTCACAGTACTGGCCGCTGAACCCGTCACAGCAGTAGCACTCGTAATCACCCTGCAACACCACCGTGCATAGATGTAAAAAAACGTTCCAGGAAAAATAAAAAAAACGTTAAAAAACGTTAAAAAACGTGGCAAGAATAAAAAACGTTTAAAAACGTTGAATAAAAAACGTTGGCCATAATGTGTTCAACTTTTGGCCTAATGCCTAATGCTGTAAGTGCAGCATACCTGGAACTATAGTTTAGATAGAGAGAACTTCATTTAATTTTAATTCAGCTGTGTGGTCATAAGACAATAGCATTAAACTAACTAAATATACCAGTTAAAACATTTTATTTAGTCTATTTGGACTAACTAAGTAAACTACATCACTATGACTTATTAACTCGTTTCTGTGGTCCCAAAAGTGCTTCACAAAGCTTTTGATGGGATTTTCAATGCACGTTTTTTAAACAAAAACACGTTAAGCAAAATAAAAAACGTTAAAAAACGTAAAAAAACGTTTTTACATCTATGCCACCCGTGCAGCCAGCATCACCTGCAACCTCTGATTGTCGCAGCAGCAGCAGCAGCGTCGACCAGTTGTAGTAGCATCGCTTGTTATAATCACAGGCGTCCGTGCAATTCGCTCACTCAAATTTTTTTTACAACGACAGACTGTAGTTTTGCAATTATTTGACGTTAAGCAAACACAAGGCTAGACCAGTAGGCTAAGTGAGTGAGTGAGTAGGGTTTTACGTCCCAGTAGGCTAAGCACGCGTCAGAAATGATCAGATCTTGTTTTGTTTAATTGTTGTCGAACTGTCAAAAGCACCAAAACACAAAAAAAAACGTGCAGAGCGAACAAAATAAAATGAACTAAACTGAACAAAAAAATTTAGTCCAGTTCAGTTGCGTCTAAAAAGTGCACAAAGCGACAGAACCTAACTTACCTACAATGCCAGTCCAAACTGTACGTAGCGAACGAACTGGCGATTCGGTTCATTTTGGTTTATTTCCATTCAGTTCATTTTTGTCGCTTTGTAAACGCCTGAAGCTAAATGCAGTTATACGTTGACGGTTCACTCTGCATGCTTATAATATTATAAGGTTTGGAATCATCATACCGCCGCGATGACAAGAAGTCATTACAAGAGGTCCTTCGTGCTCTGGGACACTATGATCGCGTGCATATCTGAAACTGTTAAAACTTTTTCATAGGCATTGGTAACGTGTTGTAGGCATTGGACATTATTTTGTAGTAATCTGTTTGTATGTTGTAAAATAAAATAAAATAAATAACTGCTTCGTAAAACAATATGTATGACGACTTCAAACCTTATAATAATATGAGCATGCAGAGTGACAGACGAGGGGCGTCTGTCCGGGGGGGCACATGTCCTACAATCTACGTTGACGACGCAGCGGAAGGCACAGTAAATTGACTCACGTTCCAAGGTCTGGCGGCGCAAACGCCGTGCGACGAGCAGGCTGAGCTGGTTGTCTGTTCTCCGGTGCCACATTGCCAGTCCTGCACGGTGACAACGATACGAAGTCCTGACGAACAGACGAAGAACGGACTTTGACGACTGTCAGCTGCAGTTCAACCACACAACGAATACAACCTGCTGACATATAAGCTGGACAGAACAGCAAATGCTTAGCAACATCACAAGCAGTACGTCGTGACTTTGAAGACGAATCAGGAAACAGAAGCAGCCGGCAGAAGAGTTTGTTACATATGTCATAATGCCGTACAGCAGAAGAACATAATTAGCACCCGTACATATGTACGGTCTGCACGTACGAACGGGCCATAGCGCGTACCGGTGTAGTGGAAAATTCGTCGCACCGGAAAATTATTCCCACACGCAGCAGTACGGGTTAGGGTTAAGATTAAGGATAGGGTTAAATTTAGGGTTAGGGTTAGGGTTAGGAATAGGGTTAAGATTAGGGTTAGGATTAGGGCTAGAGTTGAGGTTAGGGTTAGAGTTAGGGTTAGGGTTAGCGTTAGTTACATTTATGACAATATGGAAGTGGGAAGAATTTTTCAGGTGCGACAAATTTCCCACGACACCGGGCTTGCGAGGATTCGACTATACCGCTGCCTTATCCCAACACTTTCCTGGTTTACTACATTAATCTTTGACGTCGTGTAATTTGTTAGCACTCAATTTTGTTAGTCATCTGCAAAAGATAATAGACGATCGCTTCCAGGCGATGACAATTAGTTACCGATAAAGTAGTTGATGTTTTGGCTGAGATACTGTGGTGTTACTAAGAGCGATGATGATCGCTCGTCAAACCCGGGTAGAACGCGCCCGCGACTGAAGTCGCACGTCTTGAAGCCGACCTCATCAGTGACGTAAAACTGCAGCTTAACCGTCTCGTCGAAATAAGTGGGCGACTGGAACCTGTTTAACCAACGCCACTGATAACAATAAACCATTTAAACGTATCAAATCGCAATCTTGTTTGCTAAAGTGCTTAGTTAGTCGCTGAAATAAAATTATGTCGCCTCAACAAACAAACAGTTATTGATGTGATAAGAAAGTCCATAACAACTTAACTCTCAGTGTGCAGTCTGCAGAACACTTGGTTTCAAGCAATGAATAGCAGTAGGCCTAATCGGTTTGCATTTTTACGCGCGAAAGCAGCTACTGCTTTCAGCGCATCTTAGCCATCGCAATTCTGTCCGTCCGTCCGTCCGTCTGTCACACGGGTGGATCAGACAAAAACGGTGGAAGCTAGGATCACCAAATCTTTACCGTAGGCTGCCTGAAAAACTCTAGTTTCAGGAATCGTAAAGCTTTTTCATAAATTCAAAGGGGGTCAGTCCGAACGAAGACCCTAAATGCGAGGGGGGTGGGCAAAATTTGCGATTTTTGGCCAATAAGTCGCTGTACATGGATCTCAGTAACGGTGCGAGATAGGGCCTAGGTTACTATTAATCACTAATAGGCAATCGTATACTAGCTTTCGATTGGCGCCGAATTCAATGACCTTGAATGACCTTGAACGCCAAAATAGAGGATTTTATGGATTTTTTTGCAATTTTGCGCTGCGACACAAGGCTATATCATTTACAAGGTGGCGCCACTGTACTGGCGTTGGTGGCGTGGCGTAGTTGGTAACGCGTTTCGGCTGAAACGAAGTTACTCTACGCCGGGCCTGGTGAGTACTGCGATGGGTGACTGCCTGCGAGCAGGAACTGCTATAGGCTTTCGCGCGTCCCGTGAGCATTAGTTTAAATTTATTGTAACACATCGTGTGCGTTTTAAGTTTAAATGTTTCCAAACAATTATTTTTAAAAAACACTCGATAGATCGCATGCCGCCTAGCGTCGACTGAGTGCAGAGAATCCTGGAAAATAATCGTCGATCCACATAAATCAGGACGATCGTTTCTATGACTACGACACTCATAAACGTAGCCTTATAATAGTCGCAATGTTTCTACTACTATGCATAAAATATTGCGATTTTTGCACAAACTTTTACCACAATTGAACTGCAACTTGTGGCTGTTCATGTAGGCTTAGGCCTAATCCAGCGGCTCGGCCATGATTTCTGATTCGGGGTCAGAACACTGCAG
>Ga0209671_1004087_pt1 | contig 14308 bp, 10 predicted proteins | sample WorMetHERISLAND2_2_FD_187401 | JGI IMG/M metagenome (GOLD analysis project Ga0209671, IMG submission 187401) | Marine gutless worms symbiont microbial communities from Max Planck institute for Marine Microbiology, Germany - Olavius geniculatus... | ecosystem: Host-associated > Annelida >... | reverse complement strand
TTTTTAAATTTCTCTGTAAATTTTTGATCTTTTATCTTTTTTACGCTTGTCTCTTTAAGCTTTTTTTTATAAATCAGCACTTGGCTCACTTTCATCTCTTCAGACTTTGAAATAAGATTATAGTTTTTTTGGTTTGCGTTCCAAGTTATACTGGCAGCTTGCATGCCAGTTATTCAGTTAATGTGTGAATTATGTATCGTATCACATCATATTTACGTTAAAAGAGTTGAACGTCATTTCGAAGTAGAGTTTAGCAAGTTCCAGCTTTCCGTCAATGTAATAGTGCTGTGCACCGAGAAACAGCATGTATGGAACGCCGAACAACGGGATAAGTACGAGCGCCGACTTCGCCAAGCGCCTAAAGCATCATACATTCACACTATCATCTACATCTTGCTTTTTGCATAAGTTAAAAGTTATTTTTACTTACAAAACTTCTGTTGTCAATTTTAGTCAAACTTTTGTAACGTTTTGTTGTAAGAAACATAAATTATGCTTCTTGCAACATAATTATAATTTATGGGATGTTTACACGATCTAGCAAACGTCCAGCAAACATCCTGCTGGCTCGGCCATTATAACATATAGCAGCAAACGTCCAGCATTAGCACGTGTATTTTGAATACATTTGCTGGAAGTTTGCTGGACGTTTGCTGGATCGTGTAAACATCCCATAAATGGGAAAGTCGTTCTCGCTAGCATGGGTCAATAGGTTTCCATATTTCTACAGTCGTTTAAACAAGCATCTGTTAAAGCAAATTGTTACCTACTTGATCTCCTATCAACATTGTACAGTGATATGCTGCTAGTGCACATACGACTAATTACCTGTGCCTGTATTTGTACGAGTCTGGCGTGTTAAAAGCCTTCAACTTGTTGAACAGCGCGTACACGATGTTGATGAAAAACACGAAGTTTACCTGCGCACCACCAAACTAATTACGTACCGTATATTAAATATTTATTTATTTAACATAAGTTCTTTTGTACACGACCGATTGCTAAATGGTTGCTAATTCGCACAAGCTGCATCTCAGATCTATCATTTTTAGTACTTTGTCATATTCCACATTTCTACTGCCGTGGTGGCGTGAGTGAGTAAGTAATGATTCAACGTGATTCAGTGTGAAGCTGCCCGAAGAGAGTCAAACAGTTTGGGAAACAAGAAAGTGCGAACACTTGTATAAACCGTCAATCTAAAAAGATTAAAATTGACACTATGGATAGCGATCTCACATTGCGAAAAAATCTAACTGTGCATTTAGTTTCATAACAGTTAAAAATAGCCATAATAATAATAATAATCATCATCAGCAGCAGCAGCAGCAGCAGCAACGGTGCTTACAACGATGGTGACAAGAACCGGTGCAGCAATCACCCAGATCACACCTGGACCTATCAGGTAGGTATTCCAGCACCTGCAATCACATGCGCATCTTTCAACATAAAACTGACGTTTATTGATAGAATAATTTGACATATCCGAACCGAGTTTAATAATTATTTTACTGCTACTTTTCCGCCGTTCTCTGGTAAGCTGAATAAGCTTTTTTTTAAACTTTTGCTTAGCATATTCCTATTTTTACAAAACTTTGTTTGCTGAAGCACACAAAGACTGACATGACCAGCAAAGCGGGGAAACGGTTAAATACAAAAAAAAGTCATCGCTGATAGTCGCTAAACACACGGCAAACTTATTTAATTAATTTATTTTTAATAAAACAAAATCAAGCAATATTATGAGCAAAGTTTCAATAAAAGAATAAACAAAGAAGTAACGTGCAGAGGGTCGGCGACGACAGCTTTGGCGACGATCCAAAAGACGATGACGATTGACGGTCCAACTAAACACCGACATCGACACGTGAAATGTCACCAACATCAAAACTAGTTAGTAAAATCTACAATAATATTCATTATCGCTATTGTAATTAGCATCTATATCATCTCAAAAAGAAAAAAAAGCATTCTCTTTAATTCCATTTCCTTCCAGCTTAAGTTGTAAAATACTGCAAATTAAGAAACTGGTTAGAGAAGCACGACATGCTTCGAACTTTCAAAGCTGTCCAAAATGAAAACCAATGCAGGTAGAACACGCGAAAACGTTAACCCCTGCCGACATATTATATGACAGTCCGTCTAGCTACGTGTAGTTGCCCACTGCACTGTGGCCTTTAATCTTTTAAACTGAAAACTGGCAAAACGGCTATTCCTGCTTTGATAAACGTTCACATCAATTTGGTTTTTTTATACATTTTTTATCGAGTAAGAAGCCCGTACGGTACAGACAGACGGACGGACGGACAGACATACGGACAAACCAAACTCGTGATATCGGCCTATTAAAGCGGCCGCATAACAACATATCAGTCTAATAGGCTTATAGTTAAAAAGATAAAGAAAGTGGTGACTGACTCCAGCCGGATGCGATGTACCAGCGCACGCCGCTGTTCTCCGAGAAGACGGCGACAAAGAGCAGCATGTGAAGGTAGAGTCCCTCGATGAAGATCCACACGTAGTTAGCAGTCGTAGCATAGTTGAACAAAACCATCAACGTACGACACTTCCACAGCTGCACAGAAGCATCGCCGCATTAGAGTATGTCTGTCCGTCCGTCTGTCTTTCTGTCCGTCTGTTTTAGGGATGTAGTCCTAAACAAAAAGTGGGAAAGTTTGGAACTTAGTGGCGTCACAGCCAACTCAGAGAAAGAAAGAAAAAAACACATTATTTTCTTACCTATTTATTTTTTAAAATCTTATGCTTATTTAGAGGTTTACATTGAAATGATTTTTTCATGTGTTTTTTAAACAAGGTCGTGTTTGAATTTTTGCACGTTTTTGCGCTTTGTTTCGCAGCTGTAGCACGTACGAAAATACTATAAAATTAATACAACACATTAAAAATTGTCGTAAATTTGTATTTTTTAGATACAGAAATAAACTTCCAGCGAAAATAAAAGTGAAGGTTTAAAATAAAAGTTCTAAACACAATTACGGTATACCTCTGTAGCTATTTTTTTACATGAATTGTAGTAAAATTGTGACAAAAACATTTTTGCTTCCTGGAAAAAGTAGACAGACGGTTTCCCGAACGTCTACGACTCACAACATCCCTGGCCACATTAGCGCCCGTCCGTCCTGCGTCCATGCGTACGTGTGTCCGTCCGTCGTGTGGGAACAATTAGCAGATGAGCTAATCGGTTTAAAGTTCGCGCTTGTCTCGGTGGACGAGCTTTGCACATCGCTCATCTGCTGCAGATGTGACTGCAATAAATTGCCCTCGAAAACAAAACAACAAAATCGACTGTATCGCCTATAAAACTGTGTCTACTAACCAGGCTAAATTAGCCTGTCCATAAATACACTCGCTGATGAAGCATTAAGGTTCATCGAACTCTGCTGTTGTCTCTCAACTCACTCGTGTCTGCACTTGTGTAAAGTTCGCCGTCCGCCTCCTCGTGGACTCGGACCCTTACACTTGTTTCGAATTCTCGTAGTTCTGCAGTAGCCGTTCTCACTATTTGTAATACCGTTCCTTTGGAGTCCAGGGCTTCCGAGAGTGGAATTATGCTCCAAAAATAACTAAATGCATCCAAGAACCAAAGACAGATGCACTGATATGCTAAACTGTTAAAGCGCAGCATCAAAAGACGTCGCAAAATAGTGTCTTGGCGTTACCTAAAAGGGTGCACAACAACCCACGCAGATAACGCAGATTAACTTCAAACTGCGCTGTTGCGCTAAGTTACAGAATCCTGGCATCATTGAGGCAATTCGTCATTAAGCCTCTATATTGCAATATGTGCAAACAGATGTCCGGATGACTGATTCGTAAGTGGCGGATGTGTCATTAATTATTGCAGACATCATCAGTCAAAAAGCAGAGTGCGGCAGCTGTTCATCTGCCTATCTAAGAGTTTCAACACAGTACATTATATACGCACTGTGGTTTCACTCTCACGACATGCCAATGATATCACGTCATCAGATCGTCGTCGTTCGCGACGTTCGGCTGCAGCAAAGCAAACGATGCCCGACACTCGCCCTCTTTATTGATGACACTAACAGCATGGATAGCTGATCATGGTTGCTGTCTTATTTTATCATCACCAGCCGCTTGTGCAAGTCATTGAACACAGGACAGTAGTCACTAGACTAAGCAGTAAAGAATCTCATCTTCAAAACGGCTAAGCGTAATAGTTCGACATTATCTTTTAACGACGACGTTGACGACGCACCGGCTTTAACACAATCTACTTATACTGTTATGTTGCAGTACATTCTAAAACTTATCAATTTTATCAACTTATACCGCAGCCGCCGTGCCCAAAATTTTTGCAGACTTAACTTAAAACATGAAACTGTCGGTGTTACGTTCGGATTATTTGCTAAGGTATACATACGGCAGACTGTAAAACATTAACGAAGGCCCTGCTTGAAACATTCGCGCTTTTATACGCTGCTTTAGTCGCTGACTCAAAACGTTCTTCTATAATCTAGCCCAACCACACATCTTGAACCTCAGATTCTGCGGGTCATATGCAGACATTATGCACTTTACAAATTCATACGCTTACTTAATACTACGACAAAACATTTATTGAAATCAACAACAATAATTAAACAATACGAAACAATAGCATGAGTTACGGACCGATGCGTTGCTGGCGAAGTAGAATCCGTCCGTGTAGTCGACCGTGTCATCAGGCAGCCCGGCACTGTCAGCCATCAGCAGGTCACGTAACAGAGCCATGACACAGCGCAGTATAAACGACAGAAACAGGTTCAGATGCACCGTGTTGCGTGGACAGTACAGTTTCCTGCATGCATGATCACGCAAATACATCCGGTATAGCCAAGAGACTTAGTTAACGTTATTCATTTATTTTATTTATTTAATTATTTATTTAATAAACCAAGCACATAACAAATGTACACGCAGAAGTAACTCAACTAATATCAGTGCCAATAACATTGAAATAAAATCCAAAAAATAAAAAAAAATTTTAAAAAGTTTACTAAAAATAACATGAAAAACCCAATACTGAAAATCAAGCAAGATAACTGGGATAGAAGCGAGCAACAATGTGGGAAATGAGTAGTAGGTTACGAGCTACGGGGTGAAGAGATAGTGTGGCTGATTGGAGCGGTGATATGGCTGCTAGCTGCACTGTATGTCTAATATTTCGCTGGCGCGAACGACGGATGACCGCATAGTGCGCTGCGGTATCATTAGCTCATGCCAATCAGCAGCTAGCCACTTCTCAGATTGTAACAGTCGCGAGTCTGACTTGTACAAACAGCTAAATATCGCTTGCCTGACCCCCTGCCTTTCTGTCTTTACCTCACATTTGTATACATTTCTCGGCAGTAAAAGCTGAAGAGATGATTGTGTGTAATCATGCATAAACTGACTTAATGGAGAGCATGATGACTGCAGCAGCTGTCAATGTGACCAGAGAGATGCTGTAGCCGACCAGGTAGATCACTCGCACGTACCGTATGTGATCCTGTCACACACCACAACCACTGCGCTTAATAATTAATCTAGAAATTTCACCAATCTGTACATAAGAACATCGGACTAAACTACCAGTTAACGGCCAACGTATGGCATGCACGTGCCACACGTGGTCAGTACAATAGATAAATGACCACAAAACAACAAGACAGTAAAAGTCAAGCGACGCAACGCAAATCACAAAAATTACCGTGCATACGATAAGTCCACGGCTTTATTCAACTTTTTAAAGATTCACGAAGGTTATCCTTTTATCTCTTTGTTTGTCTGTCCGTTTATCTTTTTGTCCGCAAAAACTTAATACTTAAAAACTTATAAATGTATAACAATACATTTTTGCGTTTAGGTGAGTCCTAGTCTACGATTAATCAATTACATTTTGGTTGCAATCCAGATCCAGGGTCTTCATTTGTGTTTCCCTAATGCATTTTAAATGAGATGGCAATTGTTAGTAGTATTAGCTAATTATAGCTAGATGACATCACTATAACGCTGACTGTAAAACAGCCGACATCTTTGGAAGATACATATACCAGTTCTTTAAGTGTTTTGAGTACATCTTGCTATGCGCCCGTCATAATAGGTCGCACTAAGGGTCTTGCCCGCCCGTTCGCCCGTCTGTGTGTGTGCCCCGTACGCCTTCTAACTCGAAAACAAAATAACTTAGAATATCAAAACGGGTGTGTACGTCTTTCAAAGCAAAAATAAAATTTCGTGTGCCAATTTCACTACAAAAAGTCACAAGTCATAGGTAAAGGTCAAGGTCAACGTTAGGGTTAGAATTGTGCAGTGCAGTAGGGGAGTACGCATAACTAAGCAAACGGCCGCGAATCGTGTCGGCACCGAACCGACATATTTTTTAGTTACAGTAGTTGCAGTCAACTAAGTTTAGTCATCAACCATACGTTTACGATATATCAGTATAATAGTACGACAATACACGCAAGTTATGTATCTTACCATGAACACGGGGTGAACGATGGAAGGCTTTGGAGCAGGCGGTGGAATTAAACATTCGGAGTAATTCGACCAGGTACGGTTAAGTTTCTCGTGGAATTGCCAACTCCCATCTTCTGTGCACAGTCGAGTTGCATTCCCTGCAAACCGTGTTACAATCACACTTCGTTGTTCTGCGTTCAAGCACCAGTTTTCTGACACTGATATTTCGCAAGGTAGTGTAGCGACGCAGGTAAGGGTGTTTGGTTCGAGAACTTTCTCCGTCGCTGCGCCACAAGCCTAGAATCAACTACGTGCTGACATTTGCCACACTGCCACAAACTCGACTTTTGAACATAATAAGCGGCGAAACAAGCCGTTAATAGCTACTGAATAATATCCGTTTGCGGTAAACGTTCTTCCTTTTCACCACCTAATACTGAATATTTGCAGTTTTGCTTTCATGGATTCTGGAATAAGCTCTTATATCTCAGCGAAATCATGTCTGTCAGAATTCGATAATTCCTTTCTCTGATTTGTCTCGATTTTTACCCGGTAATATCACTTTCATGAGAAGAAATGAACACTACAGTAATGAGGTCCGTAGATAAATCGACTGTTGCCATCTAAAGCCGTTACATGCGCAGCATTGCAAATTCTATTATATTTTCGTAATTTTCTTGTAAACCCCAAAATTAAACTTTAGTGCATTTGCAATGGTAAATCGCTGGGCTAAACATGCAACAAACGCAATATTTCAGCATCCGTGCTAAATTAAGGGTCGGTTTATGGCAAACCGTTACTGAGAATCCAATGAACGCATGAACAATAATGTCACGTGACCCCAATAAAATGCCTGTGTAAATCTATCGCCATCCTGGCCGACAATGGTCGTTATAATGTTAACACAACACGGCTAAATGCAGTCGGTAATTATTTGACAGTGAGTCAGATACGGACTTTCCATTACATGGATTTATTTCTAGCTTATATTTTTGCGTTAATTTTCACTTTTGAAAAGAATCTGTGGCCAGAACTATATACCAACAATACAAAGACATTATTTTCTGATTTCGAATACCGTTCAGAAACTTAGATAAAAAAGGCAATAACAAAATCTCGACGTTTCGGTGTTTCTGAACACCGAATGAGTCATAAAATGACAACCTTAACATTTATGTTGATATAATGCCACATAAACTGCGAAAGACTACAAATTTATACTGTGTGAACAACTTTAACATTTGTTATTAATTATTTACAGTTTAAATGTGTTTATTCGTTTTAAAGCAGTTTCAAATTTTTTTCCGAACCCAAATGTTTTTCCACGCGCAGATTGTGAATCAAACAGAGTTCATCGTTAGTTAAATCAACCTTCGTGACACAATTATTATTCACTTGCAAAAAAAACAAAATTTGTTTATATCGACAGACGAAATAAAACGTCATTGAATAAAAATATACATTAAGTTGCCAATACGTTATAATTCGTTCAGTAACAGAGAAAAATGCAATACCAAAAATGTCACTTTTTGACCCAATCGCAACATATTATAAACATTAGACAGATCGATCACAGGTACCATTATATAAACTTGGCTTAGATCTCAAAACTCTCCTACAACATTGATATAGCTAAGAAAATAATGGAAATATTATAAACAGCACACCGTCAACAATAAATCCGTCGATGTAATGTGGACAGGGCCTGACGGCCAGCTGACCGGCCGCAGTCTTAGGCCAGCACTGAAGCCCGTCCCACACGAGAGGACAAAACAACGTCTTTTTGCCTGCTGCAACTTCCTGCTCTGCTGATGATTCTAAAATGCATTCACAGACGCCATCAGTATAGATCTGCAGTGTTGTTTGCGCGGACATACACGTGGACATGGTCCAATACAGACACGCTGTTTGACAATAAGGGTAGCTATAGCAGTCAACAAACTAAATACAAATAGGGACGTTGTTTTATATTTTTATAAATATAAAAAGTTGCTTGCCCATGCACGGGCGTTGCGTCACTTGCGTGGCGTGGCACGGCCGGAACAGAATCAGCCGGCGCTAATTTGGCAATATTCGATTATAATGAACATTTAAACGCACGACATGTGGCTCACGTCGGCTGTCTGCCTACAGTATTAGGCCTACTATTAACAGTCTCGCAGTATCAGCAGCATGTGTCACAGAACTAACACACATCACTCATTCTCTTGTACTTACTGAATTATATACCCTGTTAATGCTTAGGCCGGCTATCCTTCTACACAGTGTGTAGACAGATAAGTGACCACGTAAAGTCTTTTTTTGCAATTTTTGCAGTGACCGCTTGAATTTTCATACAAAAATTTCGCACATTTATTTATTTTTCGTACACGTATGAAATAGCAAACGGTATTTCCTAACATTCAGCATAGCTATAAAAAGTTACTGATTATTTTGAAATAAACACGCTCAAACAATGTTTTTGTAATAAAGAATGCCTTGCACTGGAACATCGTCAGTTGAACACACCATTTTCCATTACTCGAAGTGAACACCGTCAGCTTTCACGCTCGCATTCAATCGTTTATGCGGTTCGCACAAGTTTCATGAAATTGCAGTACAAAAATTATTGTATTGGGAGTGTACTGAAATTTGCAAAACAACGTGTGCGAACGCCGTTATTGAAAAGTTTACCATTATCCAAAATTACCTGCGTTCTTCTCATGTAGCTCATGCCGGCAATGTCTATAGCGAAATGCTTTAGTTGACATAATCTGTCGATGAAAAAAATGAACTGACGTACTGCTTACAGGATATATGCGTTGTTAAATCTGTTTAACTACGTGTGGATTCTGCTATTGTTTAACTTTGTTTGTTTACTGCATAAACACAGGTGGTCTGATGCAAATAAATGAATGAAAGTAGCATGACAATTACAAGAAGGGTTGTTACATTGGAGGGGTTCTGTTGCAGTCGGGGGTTTTGCTGATAACGACATTACGAACCAGTGTGTCGTGCTGCGGCTGCTGATGCTGATGATGTCCCGTTGACAAGGCAACTCAACTCTTGTTGCAGCAGTATCCGCTTCTGATAGTTTCTGTCCACCACCGACACACGACCCTGTTGTAACAAATCAAACTCACCAATTCACGCCAAATGCACGTTATTCAACATCATAATTGTCAACAATCAACGGCCACATATGATTTCGTAACTGGTTTGTACGCTTCGGCTAGTTGTGTTGGTATATTCTTCTTGCAACTTTAATGAAACAGACACAGATTCTTAGATTATAGGCCGTCAGTAGTAACTTAGCCGCTTCCCATTCGCTATAACCCTTGCATAGCGTCAACCATCTGGTATCACGATTTGATATGATTTATATGCCCATCTTTTTCTACTAAGTTTCTTCATTTTGGTGGCGTAATTTTCTGTTTTGGTTTTGTTTAGTTGGCTACTCGATCATGTTCGTATTTCGGTAAGTACAGAACAGCATCACGTATACATTTATGTCGTCATAAAAGTGCCGGATAACTGACATCAGATGACGACATTATACGAATCACGGACAAGCGACTACGCTAAAAGCCGTCGACGACCGAGCATGATATCAGTCTGCCTGTCACTGTCATTGACTCCTAGAAATCACTGTGGATGACCTTTCTTTTCTTTACTACTCTATTTCCCTTTCTGTTTTTCCTTTCTCCATTCTTTTCTCTTCCTTTCTATTTTTCTTACTCCTGAAATGAAGCTTCAGATTGCCGTAAACTTTTGCAGCTCTGTACAAAATTCAAATGTGCAAATAAAAGCGCACCGTTTTGGCCACAACATGCCCAAAAATCGCTTAAGGTCGGGCTCACCGGCAAACGATTTCAATTACAGTTTTTGCTGTTCAGTTTAAATGTTGAATTGGTAATTAGCAATAGGATTGAACCAGACGCCGAGGTGCAAAAAGTAGCTCGATATTCAACCGCGGAATTGTTTTTTAAGAATCAAACTCCTCTAGATAACCGATCGCCTTTACAAGCTTGTGGCTGTGGGGCGACGACCCCACATATGGAGTCGACTCATGGCTTGTCAGCTGACGTCGTAATGCCAGACCAGACGTTAGGCCTAATGCATTCTAATGAACGGACGGCTGTCATTAGCCGATAAAGTTACGTGTCAATTATATTATTTCTAACACACTTTTTTACTAGTCAACTAGCCACACACGCTACTTGTCGGATATACATTAATCCATCGGCAACGGCAACAATTTCGGCAACACGTACGGTTGTATATGGCGACTTTAAAAACTGAATCCCCGTAATCGTAATTCCACTGTAGCTCTCATACTGTCGACCTTTGTGGCTAAATAGGCCTATGCAAGAAAATAGTACTGTAGCTTAGTGTACATTATCAACCATATAGGCCTATATGCAAACAATACAAAAACAATACAAGCCACAATGTCACGTACAATAAGTAACTTGCAATAAATCTATGGAGGAACTGAAATAATAATTTTAACTCTCTGTCCACGGCAAGCATTACCAAACGAACGCCGGCAGCCATAAAATAAGTCATCGTAGCTGAAAAACACTGTGTGCTTAATGCATAAATCCGTATTGAATGGACAGCCTGGATAGTATAAACATAACGATGATGGTAACAATGATGATGCCGATTGCCCTCAAATGATCACGATTGTGCTATTAATAAGCTCCGCTAAAGGGTTCAGTGTTAAGTTTATGGTGGAATGAGAACAGAAGTTGACAGCTGCGGGTACTTGGCAACGAGTTCCGTGTGACGGCGAATCTGCAAGGAACGTAGTCCGCTTGACTTGAACAGTAAAATTGTCACCTTGAATGAGCTTGGATTACCACCACAATGACTGTGCGTCAGTCAATTTCTAACCGGCATTTGATCTGGGCCAGGAAGTTAATATCTGTTCTATCGCGACGGCTACTATACATACGACTTTTTTGTTCAGTATGACTCTATGCAGGTATAGGCTTAGGTCACGGAACACGACGGGCTGCACATGGTACATAGTACACGCCCACAGAGTGTGGGCTCAGTCTCCCGTTCGACACACGATGATCAGGTCACGATATGTGTTTGCTTCTTATACGTGGATCGATGAAGATATAGAAGCCTGCAGGCGGTCAGGTGCTGCCACACGGCGAACGACAACAAAAACACAATGCTGAACACATATTTATTATGCGGCCGTCTTAATAGGCCGCATTACGGGTTTTGCCCGTTCGTCGGTGTGTTTCTCCCGTACGCGTTTATAACTCGAGGAAAACGCGTAGAAAAAGTAAAATTGACGTTAATGTTTCCCGAAGCAAATATAATAGGTATGCCAATTCCAACTCAAAAAGTCACACAGTTACACGTCGCGACAACGGCTTTGCCCACTGCACACTAGACGCGCTGCAGTGAGCCAGTACGCACACCTAGACGGACGGTTGCATATCATGTCGGCACAACGCGCGGCGACATCTTCGCTTGTATTTTCTTTTTCAAGTTTTTGCCATTTCACAGATTTACGCCAGTACGACGTGCTTTTAGTCTTTTGCTTTTGTCTCTAGCTTCAGTCTTTGAACCAAGCTTTTGTAAACTGTAGTGCTGAGGATAAAACTTACGACGCTGCAAATTGCCCAGTGTGCACAGTGGTATTTTTTGTTTATGGCGACAACACTTAAGGCCGGTTCACACGAGCCGTGTTCACGGGCCGTGTCCACGCGCCGTGAACACGACTTGTGTGACCAGGGCACCCGTGAACACGGGCCGTGTTGAGAAAAAGCAATGCCGTGCAATGCTTTTTCTCAGCACGGCCCGTGAACACGGGTCGTGTGAACAGCGCACCCGTGTTCACGACCCGTGTAGGCGGCATATCAACCAATCAGAAAATTTATGCGGATAACGTAAATGCAACGTTTCCATAAGTGTTTATTGTTAAAATATTATTTTTCATTGGTGCATTTTGTGCTATTGCAAATAGGCTTTTTTTGTAGAAAAACGTCTACTGACACGTTTGTCTATGTGAAAGACTCAGCTGTTTCAGACGTCTTCAATAGACAATCTTTGCACCGGTATATTGCTCGTCTTTATAGCCAATAACAGTGTTTTCTTTTGTTTTACGTAGGCCGTAATTAATACAAGCTTAACAAAAAGAATACTTTTTCATTAAATTTGTGCATTTTGTTTGCAAAATTGCATTTAAAATACTATATTTAGCGTTGCAAATGACACGGCTCATGCATACGGTCCGTGTTCACGAGACACAAAATCAGCAACAGTGAACACGGGCCGTGAACACGGGCGTAAAATTTGGTCGCCCGTGTTCACGGGCCGTGAACACTGGCCGTGAACACTGGCCGTGGACACGGCTCGTGTGAACCGCCTTAGATAATAACAACTTCATCCATCACAGGGAAACCGCACGATATTGCAAACTGAATGATTGTAAGGTCATTGGTGGCAACTTGCTGCCACAAAGTTTTTATAAATTTGCACAGTTTATTTGCTTTTAGTTAATAAACACAAATGCTATTATGTCTAATAAATGCATTGTGCAAATAAATTGAAACTGGCTCAAAAAGTAAACCGCTATTTTTATTAGCTTTTACTATATTGACCGACACGGCGAGTGTTTAAATACTATCTTGCTGTTACAGTCGGCTGTAAAGCGAACTGTTGAGATCTAGGTGAAAAAAGAAACAGTATGCAATGCAGACGATGTGCATATTTTAACGCAGGCATTAAAGCACTAAACTCTGCCGAGTCTGATGCGTAAAGAGAAAGTGTTCTAGGCTATAACTAGCCTGATATGCAGTAGCGTCGCGACCACTAGGGCTGCTTGATGTACTGACACAGAGTGAGAGTGCGAGCTATGGAGTGTGCATCGCCGTGCCATTGGTTTGATTTGAGGTCTAATGTATGACATAAAACAACGACGACAATAACGAGTCGACAGAAACTACTAGGCCTACTAGCAGCGTCAGTGACGAGGTCCCATGGGTCGACGTCATCAAAGCACGGGTACCACGGGTACGTCTCAACTAGCTGCTGTAAATCAACGCCCATCTCATTAGTCTGTCGCTCCATCGGCACTCGCTCGCAATTCGTTTCATGTTCTCTCTTGCACAAACCGCGAATGGAATTGTGTCATTTAAATTGCGTCATTACTTTGAACTACAAACCACGACAGATCACCACTGTGCACGAATTTTGTTTTGCTATTTTGTTCACTTGAAAGCAGCTCTTTAGTTTACGAAATAAAAGCACATTCGAGTTATTTATAAAGTTTCTGAAACTTTTATCATATTAATGCAGCATCTGAAATACACGAAGTGCTTTACAGTCTTTTAAAACTTAAATATAATCATAAAAAATCCGCAACTTGCGTTTTCTGGAAGTAATAATTCTGAGTTCTATAGCTGGGAAATTCATTACGTCATTATGCATTAGATACAGCAACATTGTTGAAAAAAATCCTTTAAACAACAGCGTTGTTATTCGTTATCTTTCTGAACAAAAAAAGTCTATGCAAACGCCATTTGTTTCGAGATGCGTCCAATGTATGTGTCTTACGACGGACCAGCGACGCATAGCCTACGTGCTTGGTGTAAGAAGTTTGCTTTCGGTTTAAAAAACTGATGATACTAAAATACACGACCTGACCGCGTATAGTCAGCTTCGTTTGACTGCAAGCAGACATAATAAGCAGTAATATACAACAAAATGTAAAAAAAATGCAAGTAAAAAATTTGAAACAAAATCCTGCATTAAAAATTACATAGCACCAGCTGCCGTAGGCTATAAGAGACATCAAAATGTTTAAGTTGTACACCCCAAACAAAATTAAAAAATACATGTT
>Ga0209671_1004086_pt1 | contig 14309 bp, 9 predicted proteins | sample WorMetHERISLAND2_2_FD_187401 | JGI IMG/M metagenome (GOLD analysis project Ga0209671, IMG submission 187401) | Marine gutless worms symbiont microbial communities from Max Planck institute for Marine Microbiology, Germany - Olavius geniculatus... | ecosystem: Host-associated > Annelida >... | reverse complement strand
GTACTATTAGCAGTTGCAACTGCAAACATCAAAAACAGTTAAGAGCAGCCAGATGACTAACTATAACTGCAGGTGTTCCAACATTTTGAAAAAATTATGTGACTATTATGCATTAAGGTATTAAAACTTGCTTGCTGAAAGTCAAGAATCAATTTTTTTCTATAGGCATGTGTGGAATTTTTAAAGTATTTTGCCACTGTATACTCGTACTGTCTGCTGTCCTGTTGCTGGCAGGGTGCTAGAATGGTGCGCGAGTTGTTCGAAATGGCAAGCACCAAGCGAGCATGCATTATCTTCTTTGACGAGATAGATGCTGTCGGTGGAGCACGCTTTGACGACGGTTCCGGTGGCGATAATGAAGTCCAGCGTACGATGCTGGAGTTGATCAACCAGCTTGATGGCTTCGACCCTCGCAGAAACATCAAGGTGCTGATGGCAACCAATCGACCAGACACTCTGGATCCAGCGTTGATGCGGCCTGGCCGACTTGATCGTAAAGTCGAGTTCGGCGTTCCCGATCAGCAGGTATTACAGAGTTGCAGAGTACCGGACTGAATACTGATTTTTTCCTTTTATTTTTTGCTAAACCAGGTAAATTTTTTCAAGTTTACTGCATGTTAGTTTAGAGGTGCTCTTTAAAAGTGAATTGGAAACTGTTGGAGAATAACCATATTGCCTGGCTACTTTGTCTTCATCCAGCTAATTGCTTTTCAGTATCGTACTCAATAGTTATTTATTCGCATTATGTTTTACGTATTACTTTGTTCATAAATCGTTATATTTGTTAATGTTTGTTAATGACTTGACATTTGACAATCAGTATGTGATGATGATCTACAACCATTATTAGATTCATAGCAAAAACCTTTTTACGCGCGAAAGCAGCTACTGCTTTCAGCGCGTCTTAGCCATTGTAATTCTGTCTGTTTGTCCGTCCGTCCGTCAGTCTGTCACACAGGTGGATCAGTCAAAAACGGTGCAAAACAGGATCACCAAATCTTTACTGTCGGCTGCCTGGAAGACTCCAGTTTCAGGAACCGTAAATCTTTTCCATAAATTCGAAGGGGGTCACCCCTAACGAGGATGCTAAATGAGAGGGGGTGGGCAAAATTTGCAATTTTTGGCCAATAAGTCGCTGTATCTCCGTATACCATACATGGATCATGTAGCCAACGCCACGGTTCGACTTCGAGCTGGCTCACCACCACAGCTGTCTTAGCTGATTCAGAGAAGTCGGCTTCGACTCTTCGGTCACGTGGCAAGGATGGATGCGTCACTTGACATCTCCAGAGCACTCAAAACATCAATCTGAGGTCTGCCCACAGAGTGGAAGCGCCCTCCCGGACGCCCTCGCCACACGTGGCTATGTACTCTGGAAGCAGATCTCCAGCCTCATAATCTTGGTCTCAACTCGGCTTGGAAATACGCCCAGGATCGAGAACACTGGAAGCACCTCGTGGACACCGCTATGCTCCAGCTCAGGGCATGCGCTTGATGATGATGATGATGATGATCTCAGTAACAGTGCGAGATAGGGCCTAGGTTACTATTAATCACTAATAGGAAGTTGTACACTGGCTTTCGATTGCCACCAATTTCAATGACCTTGGAAGACCTTGAACGCTTAAATAGGGGTTTTAATGGATTTTTTGGCGATTTTGGGCTGCGAGACACTTTTCAAGAGCGAATTGCGCTGAAACCAATTGAGATAGACATAGACAAGCTGCATATGAAATTTTTAGCATTGAACGTAGATTTTGACGGTCTAAGTCTCGATTTTCTAGGTTCGAGGAAACCTGCGCATGAGGGCATCAAAGAGCAGTACCCCCGTAAAAGTCGTTATTTTACTGTTGTTGGCCAGTTTTTCATGAAAACAGCTGGAGACAGACTGACAGTTTGCGAACAGGAACTGCTATAGGCTTTTGCGCGTCTCATGAGCCTTGGCTCAAATTTCTTGTTTGTAGAACGCTACAGTGCTAGTAGTTTGTTGCAAATTTTTTTGCTTTACAATGCCAAGGACAGTATTATGTTCGTTATGCTTTTGTTCTCCTATAGTGTTTCAGTGACATTACTACATTATGGTGTGAATTGTGAAGTTGTGCATTTTGGTGAGAAAATGATTGAGTGACAAATTTTTTAAAACTCGCTGGTGGAGATGAGGTTAATGAATTTTTTCGCTAATTTTATAGCTTAGTTGTTGAAACAATATGTGACGAAAATAATCTATATAGATTTGTCTGTATTGTATGCATGCTAAGCTTATATTTCTGTGTACATTTAATGTGAGTTGTACCATGTATACGAATGAAATAATATTAATCGTTACGTTTTTGCTTGTATGGCTTAGATTGCACTTGCTCAATAATGCATACAGTTTGATAAAATTAATATTAAAGCAAGATGAACAACGATATACAGTGAATGGCTATTGTCTAGGGAATGGAACTAAAACATAAAAGCGCAGCAGCAAACAAAAACATAACATGCGACTGTCCTGTAGCTGATCTGTGATGCGAGGTGGAAACCGGAGGATGGCGGACGGAAGACGACGACGGACGGAAGGTAGTAGTCGGGCGGCTGCCGTTGAACCCGCTTGCCACGTGCTGGAAGATGAAAGTCAGGTGGCGGACGATGATAGTCGGATGGCTGACGAGGAACCGCCTGCCACGTGCTACATCGACGGGGTCACGCTCTAACTGACTCGCAGACGTGTGTCGTGTAGTCGTAGTCGTACAGGAAAGCGTTCCTTCAGAAGTCGTTCATAACCGTAGGTTCGTTCGTACAACGTACAACGTAGTTCGTCGTTTCACGTACGTCTTATGTCAAACGTTGACTACCCGCTAACGTATACACAGAGCACAACGTGTTGACTGTTCGAGTGCTCAGGCTGGTAATAACGTTCAGCTGTCGTCTCTTTGCCAAGAAGAGTTTTCGCACATGCGCAGTAACATCAATCAGCACGTGCTGTTCAGGTCACGTCTGCATGGTGCAACTGGGCCGCCAGACGACTGTCACAGCAGGCATGAAAAGTGGACCATCTTATAGACCAGATGCCGCCATCGACTGTTCACGGTTGACAAAATGCAAGCGCACCCACGTAACTGAAAGAAACAGGGGCAGTCCTAACATAATAATAATAGCAATCTATGCACTTGTTGACAACGACATACAGTCATTGACACAATAAAAACAGCAAACATCAAAAAAAAAATCTTTCCTACTGAATATTGTTTCATCTCTCATCTGTAAGTTGATCGTTTGTTATTCAGGGTCGGACTCAGATATTCAAGATTCATTCTCGGTCGATGAGCGTGGAGAAAGACATTCGCTGGGAGCTGCTTGCTCGCATGTGTCCTAACTGCACTGGTACACATCTTGTCTGATCATTTTTGTCTGCTTCCTCTAACTGGTTTAAATGTGTGTCATTTGTGACATTAATGCAGTCTCTGTTTTTAATTTATGACTTATTTTCCCTGTTTGTCATCATCGAAGCAATGTCCCCAAAGTTCTCAATTAACAGAAACATTTGAGGAGAGAGTGTTGGTTAAAATAATCTCCTGTGTCAAACCAATTGTTGCGAGTCCAATGGTTTTAACGCCTTCACTGCGCACGAGGAGACTGTCTTGTGATGTCAGCACTACTCACCTGTTGTGTGCATGATGAGATAATTTAGTCATGTTGTTCATGTAGTATTACAAGTGCGCAGTTTCGCACATGGGATTTCAGAATCTCTGCAGCGAAAAGGATAAAATGCTTTTTAAATAGAGTGCACTGGATCATTAAGCATTTTGTGGTTATATTGGCTGCTACACTACAAATTGTTTGCTAGTGATATTTGTAATTTTTCTGCATCGTAACATGAAGCGCATGACCTTAAACAGTCAGAACATAATGTATGATGCTGGGGTGAATGTGTTCGTTTGTTGTCAACTTGACATTGCTGATTATCAAATGTTAACCTTGTGGGGTTAAACACGGCAGGTAATTCAGCACTGCAAAAGATAGCCATTTTATAAAATGTATTCGTAAAGATAAAGGTGAAGGTAAAGGTTGTCAATTTGTATAGCACATCATCACGAGCATGCACACGCCTCTAATCGCTTTCGTCACATGTGAATGAGTTACTACTCATTTTACCATCCCACGGAGGGTAGAAGGCTGAGTCGACCTAGCTGGCAGGCTTTGCACCGAGATGGTTTACCTGCCTGCAGGCAGTCACCCATCGCAGTACTAACCGGGACCGGCGTAGAGTAACTTCGTTTCAGCCAAAACGCGCTACCAACTACACCACGCCACCAACTGTAGTTAGATTATAATTGTTAGTGGCCATATGACCTAAATGTGTATGGTTCATATTGTACTCAATTGCATGAATGGGTTGTTTCTCCAGCTAATGTAGTGCGTATGACACACATTTTGTGTTAGGTGCTGATATCCACAGCGTCTGTACTGAGGCAGGGATGTTTGCCATCCGCTCACGGCGCAAGATTGCCACAGAGAGAGATTTTCTTGACGCCGTCAAGAAGGTCATCAAATCCTACGCAAAGTTCAGCTCGACGCCTCGCTACATGAGCTACAACTAGTTGCTCAATTCGTTCGCTCTCCTTCATGTTTTAGCTACTTTGCTGTTTTTATTCTGTAGTAAACATCTACATGCTTTCATTATATGCTGCCATTTTATTCTAACATTTATACAGTATGTGTTCATATTGGTGTAACAAATATCGTATGGTTGCTATGTGGATTTCAAGCCAGTTGTACATGAGGTGTAAAGAAAGTTTTTTTTCAGGAAATGGCTAAGTGCAGCACCTGCTGCCTGAGAGATTCTGAAGCCTTGACATCGCACCACTGTTTTCAGCTAACTTTTTTTACTCTCCTGACCCTGTAGTTGGCTGGACTGGCCAGTATTCTTGTTGCATTTTCCAATTTTAAATATAATTTACTTTCAACATTGTTTTTGATATTTTCACTCTTGATTTCCAGCTACACCACTTATTGTTCTATTGCTGTTCTGGCATTGCTTGTGAATTGTCTCATTAGTTCGTTTGTTATTTATAATTGTGGTTAATTTTTTTTTGATGCTGTGGTTATTTAATGATGGTCTGATGTAGTTCAATTGGTTTTACATTTCATTTGCAATTTATTTTTTTGTGGTTTATGCATGCATATTGTTCTGATCAATTTTTTATACATTTAAATGTATTTTTTACAAATAGAAATGCTTTAGATCATTGAACATTGTGTGGTTATATTATCGGTTTTAAGGTGAGTTATTTGCTGCTAATGTTTGTAATTTTTTTGCATTGTTGTTATATACTCATAGCAGTATTATTTTTTATAATACTGTTTTTGAGCTTTTATATTCTATATATTTTATCTTTTGTTAGTCTGGCTTTATTGTTATGTCTGCCAAAGAAAGGATTGTATAATCGGGCCTGTCTAATTGTTTGTTAGATAATGCACAAAGTTAGCAACATTTTGATGGAATTTTAGTGAAGGGTAAGGCAGGGGCGTCTATCCCCCTAAGTACTTGAGCAAATTTCCCTCTAACTTAAGTTGAGGCGCCGTAGGCACTGAGAACGAGGCACCATAGGTGTCGTAGGGTGAGGAATGGGGAGAGCCGACTAAGAGGCCTGGGGGAGCATTGTGAGCTCCCCCAGTGGGGTCTGGGGTGGAGCTCTGGTGAAAAACGAATTTTGTGCATTCTAAGCATAATGGGACACTTTTGTTTGCAAGATATCGTAAATTATGAGAACAGCATCTTACAGGCTGAGGTTCGGTATGCCATGAATATCAAAATTTTTTCACTCTAATTTCTCCCCCCCAAAAATTTTCCCTTTTTTCTTGGACCATTTGCTCTAAGGCTTATATGGTGTAGACGCCCATGGTGGTAAAGAGTGGCCAAGCATTGAGTGATTAGAATTTGATTTTGTCTAGAAAGTTTTAAAAGAAGCTCATTCGTGACACAACTGGCCATTAAATGGCCGTTCAGTTTCTTACCTCACACAACATCTGCTTCTGCACTACCTGGGAAAACAGAACAGACAAAATATGCATTAAAATTTACAATTTTTTTTTTATAAACTTTCATCTTTTCGGCTATGTGGCCACCAACAGCCAATCAATTACAAGGTTTGATTGTTGTGCAGCAGCACGTCTGTTAAATAGGCCTAACATTCAGGAATATTGATGTTTTCAAGAAGCGACTGGTGAAGTCTAGATTGGTCAGATAAATGATAATACGTCGCCGTAGAAAACTGCCAAATTTTAGCCCTGTCGAACAATGGAATTGTCGTCTTGTTCACTGCTAGTCTGCTACGTCAGTTACAAGCTCATGTGGTGAAATTAAACAAAGGTTGCACCGTGCAAATAAACAATAATTTTCAGAGACAGAATTATTGCTTCTTTAGTTCAAACGTTTGATTTGCAGTCGCCGTCGGTAGCATGATTAAACTAGAAATATGTTCTGTGCAACGAGGTATCTGTCCCATTGCCACGCTATTATAGCCTAGCAGCTGCATTTCTGCGTTTGCAAATTTTAAAAAAAATTGGGGTAAAATAGGTGAAGGAGTTATCAGATTTTTATCGCAAACAAACTCGATCTTACTTTTCGGGCCCCGAATCACTGTGCAAAATTTCATCAAAATCGAATCAAAATTGCGGCCGTAGGAGTGTTTACAGACAGACTGACAGAATGACAGACAGACGCAAGTGATTTTATAATCTGTCCCATGCTATGCTATGGCAATGGGACAATAAAAATATGTCTGCAGTACTCTGCAGCCTGCAGTCTGCACGCTAACGTCGCTAATCATGCTATGCAATAGCAATAAAGGCAATTTACTTACTTATTTATTGCATACCCGTACGGGTTTTCTGTTATCTATGGAACAAGTGCGCGATGTCGCCATGGTAACACTGGTTTATGTAAACAACCGAACTTAACTTTGTAAAAAGCGACATTAAAAATAATGGCAAAAGCTCGTAAACGGTTCGAATATACAGCAACAGGAGTACTCGGAGATAAGCGCGAAACTATGCTCGACAATGAACTACTTCTCAGGGTAAAAAGTTGTGGATTACTTTTTCCCTGTTGCAGTAGGCCTACATTTTACTTATACATACAAAAATGAGGTATATTACATCACCGATAGACAATAGCTAATTTGGGGCATAAGCAGCAATAGCTGACTGAGTAGGGAAATCAAACTTTTTGTCAAGGCAAATTTTGCTTTTTGCATGAAAAAATGAAAAACAGAACAGAAGATGGATATCACCAGAATATATTCTGGTGATATCCATCTTCTTCTGATGGATCAGTGATTTGTTTGTCTCGTTTATAATGAACGTAAGATATACTTGGTATTGCTTCTTGAGCAGTATGTCGGCCACATTGGATTTGGTTTCATTTTTTCATCAGTGAAATTATACAAATATACAATGCAGTTTATTTTAGCATGCGCTCAAAACGAACATGCAGTTGATTATTTGTACACAACTATTTTAGTCTAGTGGATTGAGAGGTGGCCGGTCGGTTCATCACCAGTTGATTGATCATAGATCGATTCAACACGGTCGATTCATCACATGGATGGTTCATCACAAAGTCAATTCAGCACGGGTCGATTCATCACAAAAACTGTTATGTAGGCCCCTGCACATCTAATCATGTTTAATATGTCGTTCAGTAAAATGCATGATGCATGTGATTATTATCACAAAAATGTTTACGTGATTGTTCTGATGTTCAAGCTAAACTTTAAAATTAAAATTGTCATAAAGATAAAATCGTTATATTCAAATGAAGTCACGCAAGTGAGTATACGATGAAAGCATGTGATTGTGCTAACTGTCTTAAACGTTGCCAGGTATTTTATTACCTGAAAGTGGCAACATCTCTAAGTGACCTGTCCAACATTGTTTTCATTGCCCTACAGTCTCTTGCTGGACTTTTTGCTCGACAACGTCTACGCTTGTCATTGACTTCAGCACTGGCTGTACCAATGACATCGCTCTTCCTGATTAGCCACCAAGCATTCCCTGTTGTCGCAGCAAGAACTTGGAACAGTCTGCCATCAGAATTGACTTCTTACAAAGCGCTTGCAAACATTTAAGATTAAACTTAAGACTTGTCTGTTCTTTTCTTCTTTTTCGTTATTGACTGTAAAGTAACTGTGGTGCCATCGGCATTTTTCATCTTTTGCAGAAATGCACAAGTTAGGCTTACAAACATCATATGACCACCAATGACAAAGCTGGCTAGAACCGCACCAACAAAAAATTGTTTATCGTGCTTTGTGATGAATCAACCTGCGATGAATTGACCTGTAATGAACCGTCCACAGGATGAACCGACCGTGGTGAATCAACCTGCGATGAATCGATTGTTGATGAAACAACCAGGTAGCATTTGAGAATGCGAGAATCAGAAATTTCTGTTTGTTTTTGTTGACTGAACAGAGTGAGCTTGCAAGAACAAAAAGGCGTGGTTACACTGGTTATTCAAGAAACACAATTTCTTATGGCATGCCTAATGACCCACAAAGCAGCTATGCTGTCAGAGAATGTAAGTGATTTGTTCTGTATTAACTGACTAGAAGTCAGTTTTTGGAGGAAATTTCTATAGTTTGATAACCAAGCCAAAATCTAGTAATAAATATAGAAAGTTTTATGTCGGAATATAGCAAAAATATTGTAATTAGCTACTTTTTGCTATATTTGGATATATTATTGCTTTTTATTTACTTCAAATTTTAGACAATACAGTTCTTGCAATATGTGTAGTTATTATGCAGTTAAGCACAACATCTTATGTTTCTTATTCATGCAGGCATGATATGGGATGATGTTCCTGATCCGCTGATGGAGAAATCTAAGACTGCACGTCGTCACAAATTGGTTAAGACACAGCCTGCAAACAAGTACTGTGGTGTACCAGCCAGGTTAATTTGACATTTTTATAATAATTCATAATAAAGATATACTGCTACTGTGGTCACAAAAACAAGAAAGATAATCATATCATATCATATCATATTTTATGTTGTTTGCTATGGCGCTCCTCATTTGTAGACAAGTGGTTAGTGACTTAATTAAATTTTAGTGCAAATATATATTGTTAGAGCAACATTTACTTTTGTTATTTGTCCTTTGCATGACTTGAGATGCATAAGTGTTTACAAAGATAGCATATTAGATTATTTTTATTTATGTATATGCTAGGCCATCGACTCCAATTGCAGAGGTATTGCAGTTCAAGTTCCAAGATGATTGGATTAAACAGCAGCAACAGGCTGCTCGTGCCAAATTGAAGGAAGAACAAGCCAAGGTGTGTGATACAATGTCTACGTCATTTTGAACAAACTTACTGTATTTTCATCAAGTCTGTTTACTCACTAAATGATAAATGATAATACTAAAGCAGGACAAGAGCTGGAAGCATTGGTTGAGAGTTTCAGTGGTGTTGATGACAGTCTGTTGTCACCCGGTTATCAAACAGTTAGACAAACCATTTTGTGTAACAAATGGACCTGGCTATCTGTAGTTCATATTACAGTTAACGAACTGTTTTCATTTTAAAACTAGAAAGCAGTTGAAGCCCACAGGTACCTCTGCCAAGGCAAAGCTATTCGCCAGGTAACGTCACCATCTTCGTTTTGCCAGTGGTTCCCTTATGCCCCTTTTAACGCAGTGGTAACAAAAATTTCAAAGTAATCCAGAATCCAGGATTCCTGCTGGATCATGCCCAAAATTGAATCACTGGTAGTTTATGCCATGCCCGACATACCCTCAAACTTTCAGAAAGGTCCATCCATAACTTTTTGAGTTATCTTTCTGACACACAGACAAATAAACAGACAAACAAAAACCGGCAAAAACATTACCTCCTTGGCGGAGGTAATGAGTACTAAATAGTACTAAGTAGTAAATAGTGCTAATTCTTTCATTTCCATGCACAACTTTTCTGCCTATTTAATTCTGTGATGTGTGCACATTTTCACAGCCTTCTTTCTTGTAGCAAACAGCATTAAAACACCGATGCTTTCAAACATACTTCAGGCATATCACGAGTTTTACTGTAGCAAGTTATATTTCTTTTAATGGGTCATAAATAATTTTTTTCTGATATAACATGGCATTTTATAGTTTGTATGTCCATTGTTTACACATTGTGGCTTTTGTCGTCATTTGCTTTGTACTCGTATGCGTTGCAGACACTGCCTCCTGGTGTTTTTCGTGAAAACCGAACTTACCAGCTGCGCCAGTGTCGTTCAGCAAAAGTTACAGAAGATAAGACATCATCTTCACTGTGGAAAATGCCAAAATTTCTAAATACAGTATGTTTTGTTAATATTCGTTTTCCAAAATTTTAAACTTACAGTATTAATTAAGCAGTCCTTGTTGCTTGAGAATCGATTTAGTTCCTGGTCTTGATCCATTGGGACTTTGTCTCAGTGTTGGTTTTAAACTTCAAAGTTTTGGTTTCTGTCTTCAAGCTTAAAATCTTGAAAGATAGATAATCTACTTTTTTTCTTTTTCTTCTATCTAAGACTGGTTGAATTACAGGTTTTGTGTTTTTTCTGTTGCCTAACCAACAGCATCAATGCACTGAGGAAAACGTTTGAGGAAAACACCAGGAGGCAGTGTCTGCAACGTATGTAATTTGTAAGTGTATGTAAAAAAGTTTTTTTTCTACATGGTGCTAGAATACTTTTCGATATCTTGCACTGATTGTCACTACAGCAAAGTCGTCTGGACACATTCCAGAATGAAGCTGAGCGCAACAAAGCATATGAAGCCACCTGCACCTCCGAGAATGCATAAAGAATGTCATTGGCTTGTCTACCGCACACTGCAGTTATATGATGTTTTGCGCTTATTGTTGTTCTTACAACTAGAATATCTCAACCGCAGAAAGTGTCTGACTTGATATTTGTTTTTAGCATGGAGTGGATAGATTATGCATCGGAAGGAGTGTGGTAGTCGTAAACAAAACATTTGTGTTTGTTATCTTTAATCACACTTAGTGAGATAATACTTTTAATGAAGCTTTTTATGCAATGTGTTTACAGTGTCGTTCTTGTAAGACACCAAATTTTTATTGCAGTGCTTTTAAATATTAGCTTATTTTGAGTATTTTTAGTATTTTGAGTACGGTAATGTAAGATGTAGCAGAAAATTTGTAGCTAACTGTTAGCTGTTAACGATCACAAAAATTCACACCATTCCTTAAATGCATCAATAATCTGAAAACAATATTGTGAAATCTTATTGCTAGTTTTTATGTACTAATTTTTATAAGATAGTGTACTGTAGTGATGTGTCAAAATGTGGTGGCATCTTTAGTAGAGCTGTCAAATTAATGTATTAACACGTTAATAAATTATCGCATGTTAAAACATTAATGAAAGTTTCAAAAAATTAATACACATACGTAAATTGATTATTTACTAAATTCTTTGAAGCAAAAGTTCCAATATTCTGTTAAACTGCGGTTATTTGACAATCGAACGAATTCAAGCATTTAAACTATAGTTGCTGTTCCATCACTAGTGTAAATAAGTGTTATTTAGATTACATTCTAATAGATTTTTATGCGAGCGGTGACGTCAGTTATTGTTGAAAAATGTGTTTCTAACTTTCTATATTCCACACATGGGGCCCCCAAGCGTTGCGGGGCTCGAGGTAACTTACCCCTTGTGCTTTCTGTCGTTAATAATGCGTTAATTATGCATTAACAAAATTAACGCAATGTGTTAACATGTTAAAAAATTAACGCTTTGTCAGCTCTAATTTTTAGTGATCAGTGTACTGCAAACTGACACAGATTGTGCTGGTGAAATAATTTTGTAACTGGTTATTATCTGTTTTTGGTTCCTATACTATACCATGGAATAGATTATTTTTGATGACATTATGAAATTTAGTGGCTTAGGCCTATGGTGTGATTGCATGTATAAGTTTTACTAGTAATTTGTGTGTATGGCTGTTTTTGTGTGTATTTTATTACTATTTATTCTACTGTTTAAGCTTAGTCATTTTTATGTAGAGTGTGTTATGCAGTTGCCAAAGCATTAAAGGGAGGGAAACAGCCAAAAATCAACACCAAAGGCTGAAAATGGTGGGGGGGGGTTTTGCCTCTCAATCAGATAGGGGGTCTGGGGCAGTGCTGTAAGCTCCCCTGGCAGGTGACTGCTGAAAATTTGATACTTCAAATGTAACGTGACTGATTTTATCTCATTATCAGTTGCTTATTAGAGCACTTTGAACAAAACTAGATACATTGGACAAAATTTCCCCAAGAGATGTCTGAAAGAAAAAAAACAGTTTTTGATTACAAGCTATATTGCATACTGTGAGTTAATACAGTAATCAGGTTTTTTTTGTCATTTTTAATGAATAGATTTAATAGTGGAAAGTTGTATAACAAGACAGTGCCAAATTGTATTGCTTTCTATCATTTTTTGCTATAGTTATTTTTATCTGCTGTTGCTGCTGATTTCATGCGTGACTTTGATTAACGAATTGATGCGTCACCTTATTCTTTGTACACCATGTCTCAGAAAAAAAGTCAAAATTATTTTTGTAATAACTTTGTCAAATTTTTACTAACTGTAATAACTTTTGGCACGTTGATGGCTAAGACGACGAAATTATGTAAAGTGCACTCATTTTCCACCTAAACTAATTTATGTCAGTGCACTACCGTGTGAGACATAGATGCTCCAAATTGTTGCATAATGCTGAGTTGTTGTCTCAAGTAAATGCTGTATTGAGTTAATTAGGCACAAAATACACTAAAATGTGAGTTATTTGACAGAATTATAAGTTTGTATAACAACTCGCTTGCAAATTAGAATTTATGCCAAAGTGTGCTCTGCATACAAAGACGCAGCGGCTTAGATGCAATGCCAATGGCTGATAGAAAAATCAATGATCGACTGATCAAATGCATTAACTCATCGATTAGACAGGTTTTAAGCTCATCAGCCAGCTATTTTGTTGTTTGCTGTTTTTAGCATAAAATATTTCATACCACAAAATTATTAAACCACGTTGCACCCTCTGTCGAATTGATGATGCAAAGGTGAGCCATTTGATACAAATAATCGCCGTGTAATGTAACAATTTGGAGCATCTGTGTTTCACACGGTAGTGCGTTGACATAAATTAAGTGACGTGGTAAATGAGTACACTGTACGTAATATTATCGTCTTGGCTTTCTTCTTGCCAAAAATTATCAAAGTACATAGAAATTTGACAAAGTTATGCCAAAAACAATTTTGACTGTTTTTTGAGTCACGGTGTAGTTTGCTTCGTCATTTATGTGTGCCAAAATATTCATTTCAGTTTAAGTGGCCAACTTTGCTTTTAATATGAACGATTTGTTGCGTTATCTGTCTCTGTATAATTATAGTTTTATTATGCATTGTGTAGGCTATGCAATGACACTTTTGCCAGCGTCTACAAGAATGTTTTCTATATATCTACAACTACTGATGTCACGTGCTGAAAGCTGTATCATGCTGTCGTTGTACACCGTGGTCCATAAAACGCACCACTTTTATTTTTTGAATAGCTCCATGAAACATTGGCCGATTTTAATAATTTTTGGCATGCAACATTAAAAAAACTCGATGGAAACGACTATAGTTTTGACCACCTCACTTTAATACTGTCGCTACACTACCTTGTGAAATGCAGAAGTCGTAGTTTGACCGATTACAACAATGAATTCATACTAAATAGCGCACACATTGGCTCAGATATGATTAAGTGAATAGCGACAAACACAATTGGCAATTATTGTGTCTTAAAAAGTCATACGTGTCATATTACATCGTTTCTATTACAGCAAGTGCTCGAAATGTCCTCATCTAGCACGAATGCAAGCGGTAGACGTTGACACTACTCGTTAACAGCGGGTTCAATAACCTTTATTTTACAAGGTAGTGTAGCAACAGTATTAAGATAAGGTGGTCAAAACTACAGTCAAGTCAAGTTTTTTCTTGATGTTGCACTCCAAAAATTATTCAAATCGGTCAGTGTTTCACGGAGCTATTCAAAAAATAAGAGTGGCACGTTTTTGAGGACCACTACGGTGTAGATTTTGGCTTTTGCTGCACAATAAAGTAAACATGTTACTACTTTTTGTTGTTTTTTTTTGTCAGTATACCACTTTGTGGTGTAAGAGAATTTCTATAAATAAAGGCGTGTTCAGACAACAGGAGCTGATGTGTCGATGTTGGTCTGAGTCTCCGATAGTCAGGTTCTCAAAACAGCCAAATGCTATGGTTCTACCTTGCCCC
>Ga0209671_1004085_pt1 | contig 14313 bp, 11 predicted proteins | sample WorMetHERISLAND2_2_FD_187401 | JGI IMG/M metagenome (GOLD analysis project Ga0209671, IMG submission 187401) | Marine gutless worms symbiont microbial communities from Max Planck institute for Marine Microbiology, Germany - Olavius geniculatus... | ecosystem: Host-associated > Annelida >... | reverse complement strand
ACTACGCAAAGCTACTGATGAAACAACTATGATAAGCGTAATGGACTTACATCAAAGTCATTAACCGTGGTAGCTGATCAAGGTGTCACCGATATTTTCACCGACGAGCTTACTGCCTTATAACTTGATAGTCCTTTCCAAGCCACAAGGCCCACAGGGCAGCCTTACCTTTCTTACCTTACCTTACCTCCGGGGTGGGCAAGCTCTTACACCTGCCCAGCGCTGAGGCTGTATCAGTTCGGCCCAATGCGCATCCCCGAATGTAACCAAAAGGTTACAGGTAGTGGCTATAAAGCCATAAACGGCTGGGAAGCCGTAAATAGACGGCTGTAAAACCATAGTCGGCTATGAAGTCGAAACCAGCATAAAAGCACTGGTAACGTGTAGCAAATCTGCTCTCACGGGTTTGGTCAGCTCTTAGTTAGCTCCTCGCCTCCAAATTTTAGAAATCTTTCGGGTCATCGGTGCAAAGCCCCACCACCACGACAAGGTGGCTGACCACGGTGGGGCCACAGGGTGGCACTGATCTCCATTTTCTTAGGGACCAGTTTACACTGCAAGACCACATCACGCAGGGTGCCAAGTACTCAAAGAGCTTATCCACGGAGGTTAGGCGGAGTTGACCTGGGAGCCGGTTACACACAAAACGGTCCAGGTATGGCACTGATTAACTTCATCGAACAAAGACAGTCTGTCAACTACTACTAAACTAAAGGGGATGTCAGACGAACGACAAAATCGGCCAATTTTATCTGACGACAAAATCGCCCGATTTTGTCGGCCAAGATAGAGCATGTTCTATCTTCGACGATTTTGTCGGCCGACTTTTCGTATATCAGACAACAAATTTTGTTTATGTTGCCATGGTGATTGTTTACAACGGAAGATGAATATTTACTTTAGTTATTTATTGTGTTTGTTATTATTTTCATTCATTAGATGCAGAAAAAAAGTGACGCAAGTATTATTTTGTGATCTGCATTCGGCTGTTGTGCTAGCTGATAACGTATGAAGTAGCAGATAAAACTATCAGCCGTGTGTCATGGTTCACCGATTTTGTTGGCCGATTTTGTCGAAAAACTCAACCACGCCCACAAAAGTCAACCGACTTTGTCGTTCATCTGACATCCGCTTAAGCAGCCAGCTGATAGTACAGCTACATAAATAAGCAACTGACTAATGAACGGATGTGCTTCGGGGGATTTCTCAGTGCCAGCCATTCTCCAGTCGTCCTCAACCGACTTCTCAGGACTGTCACCGTCACTGAGAAGCTGTAAGTCGAGCAGATTCACGAGATCTACTTGTATACCTGGAACACATCAGGCATCCATCACTACATCATCGCCAAAAAGAAACGTACCTCAATAGAAGCACGCTCTCGCACACATTTATTGCAAACCAAAAACAGTTATTGCACAGTCAGAATGGTTGTACAAACATGCAGACCAACAACAACTCTAACAAAATAAAACTTAAAAGTTGTTCAACAGTAAGTCTGCTCTTTAGCAGATGCAGATTTTTAAAATTGCTAAAACTGACTCTCTAAAAACAACATGAATTGTGACGGAAACCGCAGCTGGGGCCAAAAAAAATCTAGAACTAACAAATACAGTTTATTATTACGTTAATATTCAGTTACTTATTGTAATTGTAATATTGCACGTACGATCACCAGTGGTATAGTTGGTCAAAAATGTAAGCAGCACAGCAGTTGCAATTTTCTGATAGACACTGCAAGTATCCAATTCAACTTTACCCGTAAATTTTCCAAATAACTGAGGTTTATATTTTCCATTTTTAAACCAAAAAAATTTTCTGACAGCCCAAAATTTAGGAACCATTGCGCCTGCTGTCTCTACCAAATGCCACGATGGCACTGACTCTATCACTATAAAATTGTTATAAGACAGTGCGCTTATCTCGCTGATCTGAGACATATATGAATCACAGGTTATACAAGAAAGGGCTAAAGACATTAGAAGATCATGACAAAAATGGTAAAAAAAATGAAAAACTAAAACCAAATCATGGCAAAACATAGCATCAAATCACGGGCCCATAGACCATTGTACGAGGGTTGATCAATAAGCAATGAGAATCAATGTATTAGACTTAAATATTTTGTACAATCTGTATATAAGTAAATTTTACGAACGCATATGGGTTTGTTGGGGATGTGACGCCATTGTAATTTATGACATTGCACGATAATTCTCCAGCCTGCAGTTGAATTTAGCAATGTGGTGTTCTGAATCATCTGATTTTCTGAAAGTGCTAACAAACACGTCTGTGAATTTCTTATTTGCAACTACGCATATAGAATAGCCTAGATCTGTGCTGACCGTACAAAAAGCGCTTGGGCTAATAATGACGTCATGTCAAGATTTAACGTTACCAGTTAAATTTTATCAAAAAGTGAACAGTTTATGACATCTGTTGTGTTGACGAAAGGATTAGAAAGGATTCTTGATTTGTCACACAAAGGCCCTCAATGTGTGAGGACCCGAGAGCGAGCCCCACGCGCCCTGCCATAAATCCAGTAGTGCAGTTCAGACCCCAAATCTGTGATTGCCCAACAAACTGTTGGCGATTCTGGCTTCATACAATAAGATCACCATGCACACAGTAACGACCAAACCCCCAGTAACTATTGTCAGTTTCGATATCTAAAATGTTATCTTTGTGTTGTCAGCTATGCATGATTCAATGCTGTTTGCAATGACGCTGTGAATCATTTCTATTTAACCATCTATAACGTCATAAATTACAATGACGTCACATCTGCAACAAACTCATATGTGTTGACAGAAAATGTTCTTTTTACTGATATAAAATCATGAAAAAAATTACATGTAATACATTGATTCTCATTACCTATTGATCAACCCTCGTACAGTCTATAAAACTGAACGTCTAGCATCGATGACCATCATCACATGCAGTGCAAGGTTTCGTCCATAAAATTTTGTCAACAAAAGTTCAGTTTATAGCTAAAACACATGGTTTTTAACTCCAGAAAAATACACATTCTAAGTAAAATACATATTTCTACAATGACATTATGGTCACATATCGAGCCAGTAAGTAACAAAGCACACAGACTTTGGCAGCAGAGGCAAAGGTTTTTGTGTTAAAATCACACAATCAATTTATGCTAATTAAAACCAAAAATACTCTTGTAAAACACGTACAAACTACGGCATTTTGGCTGAAAAAAAGCATTTTGGCAAAATCACAGCATTTGACAACAAGAAATATAACTAAATTGTGACCAATCTCATGTACTCCTCGTGCACATCATTTTCTTTTGTATTCTTTTAACAGCTTTTTTGTTCCTTTTGGTTGTATTAGAGACCCGGCGTCTAATTGAGACCCGCTTAATATTATACTAATAGTGACTTGCATCAAGGTCGATATTGTAAATTGTCTCCCCGAAGTTCATAAAATATTGCCAGATTTTAGGAACTGAGCGGAAAAAATTTCCAATAATGGTCGATGAAGCTAGTTGCCATTTGTCTTGTTATACCTCAACGCATGCATCTATCTGGCACCGTTACGGAGATATGGCGCCTCAAACATAACGGGGCCACGACCTTGACCTTTTGGGGTCACGTGATGTCATTGGTCGTGTGACCATTCGACTCCCGGTGTTTGACTTCCTATGGGTGGTCCATAGTAACCATGTGTCTATCTAGCACTGTTATGGAGATATGGCCGTTTGAAGTTCTTCCAGGAAGGCTCTTCCAGTAACAGAGGTCGGTCGTCGGTCGGTCGGTCCTCAATATTACACTGATCTCATATCCTCCTCTTCTCAACGTTAGGAACGTAGCTCGCAAGGAGTAAAAATCACTGTTTCGGTGACTTCCATGTTTCCGTGATTGTCTGCAGTCCCTAGGAACTAGAAACTAACCAATAAAATCGCATAAATCAAAAGTAGAAAGCTTTCAGTACCAACAGTAAAAACAAATGCAAGTACCTCGACTAATGTGCTCAGAAATCTTTGGTGAATCCGTATTCTTAAAACATTCAAGTTTAGCTGCAATAAGACACACCATTTAAAACAATATTCCACAATGAAAATTGATGGTAAAATGCAAACTAACAAGAAAAATACCATAAACACACTGCTGTTGCGCAAAAAACATTCTGAAACTTTCTATGCATCAAATTCAATAATAAAAAGATGCATATCACTGTTTTTTTCTGTGCAGCAGACCGTTAAGTTACTCAGATTATGTCAAATACAAATGACAATATGTTTGAGAAACAAGATAATGTTCATACGAACATGGAGTCTGTCCAATGCATTTCGATAGCTTACAGTATATGTCTGTATAAATAAAATCAGTGAGCTGTTTAGACTGGTAGAAAAAAATCAAATAGTTTAATTTCAAATTGTACAGCAGCAATGATCCTTTCATCCTTCTCTATTATTTTAACTAAACAACGGACATTGTCAGTCACGAGACCATTCGATTCACTATAAATGGTCCATCATCACCATGCGTTTATCTTGCACCGTTATGGAGATAAGGCGCCTCAAAGATAATGGGGTCATGTCTTCGACCTTTTGTGGTCACGTGACGTCATCAGTCACGTGACCATTCGACTCACAAAGGCCGAGTTCCTATGGGTGGTCCATAGCGACCATGCATCTGGCGCCGTTACGGAGATATGGCGCCTCAAATATTAAATGCACAGACCTGGACACGGAAAGAAAGACGGAAGAATGGAAAGAGAAAGAAGAAGGGGGAGGGGAAGGAAAAGAAAAAAGAAAGTGGAAAAGAAAAAAAAAAAAAAAAGGGAAAAAAAAAAAAAAAAAAAGGGGAAGGAGAAAAGAAATGGAAGGTAAATAGAAGGGAAGGAAAAGGAAAAAAGGGGAAGGGGAAAAGGAAGAGAAAGGGGAAGGAGAAAAGGAATAGAAAGTAAAGGGAAAGGGAAGGAAAATGGAAAGGGGAGAGAAAAGGGAAAGGAAAAAAAGAAAGGAAAAGGGGAAGAAAAAGATAAAGAAAAGGGAAAGGGAAGGAAAAGGGGAAGGGATAGGAGAAGGAAAAGAGGAAGGGGAAAGGGAAAGGAAAAAAGAGGAAAGGGCAAGGGAAAAGGGAAGGAAAAGGAGATGGTGAAGGGGAAGAGAAAGGGAAGGCGGAAGGAAGATAGCTTAAAAAATGTTGGACGCACGCACGGACACAAAGGAACTCTATGCACAAAGGAATGCTATGCATTGCATTGGACAGTCAATTAAGTAACATATAAAAGTCCTGAATGTTAACTATTAAGCTGCAAAATTTCACAGAGTGAGCTATAAACATTTTGCTACTATCAGCCAAAAATTACCTTTGCAGTTTGCCATCTGCTCATGGATAAATGTATTGTCACTACGCAATATTTCGACCTACACAAAATGCATGCATACAGCGATACTGGTATTGAAGTCAGTAGAATAAGCATATGTACAATACTATAAGCAAATGCCTTGCATTTCTACCGCAGACTTATGCAACAGTTTATCACAAGATTAGCTGAATATTGCAGAACAATGTCAAATGCTAAATACAGGTGCAAATCAAGCAAAAATCTCAATGGCTTCTTGAGAGTGGATGCAACAGAAAACAGCTTGTAAAATGTGTGGCAACTATGACAGACAAGTTACACTTTTGACTAACCTGATATTAAATTATCTACCATAAACACATGAAATTTGAGTACAAGTTCCAAACATGACTGTACAAAAAAAAGCACTGTGCAAAAAAAACTTGAAACAAGCAAAACACTAAAACATGGAATAACTACATGCTACCTGAAATTTATTACATCAGGTAAAAAGTAAGTAAGTAAGTAAAACGTCGATTTATATAGCGCACTGTTGTTACGAATAACATCTAATGCACTTGGCGGTTGAGTACGAATACTGCACGTTCATAGTGTCTGCTAAAAGCGAAGCTGCGACAGGTCTGGTGATGGCAGTGCTGGTTGCGCAAACTGTTCAAACATCAGATGATAGACTGTTGACTGTTAACGCTGGCGTTCACTCATGATGTCAGATTGGCTTTCAAGATTCATTGTTGCACATCAGCTGTTGACAGGTGTACGTCTTGTGCACGATGGTCAGCAAGGCATGCCATCACGGTCGAATGCATACAATTGCAGACATGCGTACGCCCGGCCATGACAGCCTGGCCTAGCAACATGCACGTCCAAGTCCAACATGCTGGCCAGCAGGTGTCAGCACACAGCAAGACATTGTAACATGGCAAAACATCAGGTGTCAACGACGGATATAACATGGCGTCGAATCAGCAAACCAGAACAGCCAAATGGACCGCCAGATGTAGCACTACAGTAAGTAAGTAAGTAAGTCTGTGGGTAATTTATATATGATAACTGTTGATTGTAATTAGCCAGAAATGTGCACAGTGTGCTACTGTGCTAAAAGAAAGACAAGTAAAACTGTCTGAGATGATATTTAAAAGCAAAAAAGTTCTGCTAGTACCGAACTTAAAACGGTTTGGACAAACTTTCCCAAAAATAGTAATTTAGTAGTTTTATACAAGAAACCATCACCTGAGGTACAGACTCTTCTAGTCTTGTTCTCAGCTGCGTGTTTTCTTCCTGCAACTCAGACCGCTCTGTGTTGTGTTTGTTGATGGCATCCTAGTCACATCCACATAGCAATAATAACAAATGGCATAGCAGAGTGCAGAGTTTACAAATAGTGATGGTGGCGTGGTGTAGTTTGTAATGCGTTTCGGACGAAACGAAGTTACTCTACGCCGGGCCCGGTTAGTACTGCAATGGGTGACAGCCTGCGGGCAGGTAAACCATCTCGGTGCAAAGCCTGCCAGCTAGATCGACTCAAGGTTCTACCCTCTGTGGGATGGTAAAATGAGTACTAGCGGTGTTGCGCCCATCGCTAGGGAAAAAACGGCGAGTTCTGTGCAACAGTAGCCCCTGTGGCCAGGACTGCAAGTATACTGACCCAGTCGGTTAAAAGGCACTGGCTGTTAATTTGAGCTGGCCATCCGGCTGACTCGGGATGTATGCTAGCTTAACTGGACTAAGTACTGCGATGGGTGACTGCCTGCGGGCAGGTAAAACCATCGCGCCGGCTTCGCCCTCGCCAGCTCAAAGCGCCGCCAAAGGGATGAGCTCCCACACCATGGACCTAGCTGTCTATGCGGAATCTTCTTCTTCTTCTATAAAAGTCAAGACCAGTTACTACATCAGAAACATCAAAAATAAAAAAGTGCAGCTTAAACAATGCATGCAATTACATTCACTTCAAACACCACATCATTTTTTAATTATCCTAAATATTGGTAAAATGTATGAGCATTAAGGCAGAATACACTGTGCTACATTTTTTACAGTTACCCACTTCAGAAGTGCAGATGTTTTATAGCCTCTCTCCAATTTTTCTACATTTCTTAATTGCCTATCACTTAAACCCACATGTCGTACAGTATATATTGTACAAATGATAATACGTAAACAAAAGACCACTTCACTAACGAGCACACTAACAAGCCTTTCTTGCATATGAAGGCTTAAAAACTGTTAACGAATTAAAGCTGCCATAAATAACCACAAAAACCTCAGAACTTAGTGCTCTGTAGAAAATCTGTGAGAATGCAAGCCTAGTGCCTTTGAATTTAGACCTTGAAGAACAGAGCTATACAACTATGTACATAAACTACTGTACATAGTTGTATAGCTCTGTTCTTCAAGGTCTAAATTCAAAGGCACTAGGCTTGCATTCTCACGGATTTTATAATACTGATTTATAATACTGATTTTGTAATACTGATTTATTTACTTAAATAATTAGTACTGCACCTTTCAAACATACACTGTGTTTCATAAAAAACCGGACCCCTAAGGCAGGTAGGCATAAATTAATCAAAATAAGTTCGTCTAAAATGATTGTTCACACAGTGCACTGCCATTCAGTTGCAGATTCATTGTGCTTGAAAAGTTTTGTATGGGCCGAGTACCAGCTGCACAGTTTCCATGGCAACAAGAGCAAACGACTTGTTAAGGTCTGGGCTGACTTGGAACAGACGATTGTGGACGAGGCCATTGACCAGTGGAGGAAACGACTCAAAGCCTGCATCAAGGCCAAAGGACAACATTTTGAACATTTACTATAACTTTAGTCGTATGTGTAGATTGCCTGTACCAACTTTTTTTTCCATATTAAAGCCATTTTCTAGAAGTTATAACAAGAAGTTTCAGGGTCCGGTTTTTTATGAAACACAGTGCACATAAATTACACATACGCCACTTAATGACCATTCTCCAGATAACTAAAATTCGGCTAGTTTTCTGCTTGATTTGATTCTCATACAATGGTTTCAAAGCAGTAAGTCTTACAGAGTAAAAACTTTTCCCGTCACACATCCAGCAGTGCCAAAACACCGAAGAAAGAGGTTTTTTTTGCTCAACGTTAATTCAGATGCAGTATATTACCCGCAGCTTCTCGTTGAGTTCCTCAAAGTCAGTGTTCTGTCGCTCGCATTTCTCCGCGACCTCGCCGAGTTCAGTCTGCAAACGATCGCACATCTCCTGCCGATGTATCACTTCCTCCTCGGCATTGCTCAACGACCTCTGCACCATGTAAACACAAACGATTCATCGCTGGCAAAATCACAAAAAAGTTTGGTGCAGCGCCTCCTACAAAAGTCCTGGGCGGCAACACTAAATAACAAAAACAAAACTAAACCAGCATAAAAAATCTGCGACAAACTCCAAAATGCTGCATAAAATACAAATTACACGTACTTGAGTTATCTCGTAAACTTGCACTACGAGTCAAATATAACATGGCATCAAACTCTTGTTCATATCTTTGCCAGACATTCAACAATTTTCATCGTTCTTTCGCCGAAAGACTCAGCAGAAAATTTGAAACAAAATGATATAAGTTCCTATCAACTACAGAAAGGTACAAAATCTGTTGGCAAAGTTGTCAGTATTTGATTTTCTGAAGGTATGGACTAGAGTTTGCTTCCATGTTTTATATGCCTCATGATGTAGTTCCCTTGTTCAATATTACGACTGAAGAGTTACTTATAAACACAAGCTAGCTGATAGCCAGGTCTGACCTCAAGATCAGAAACTTTGCGCACAGCTTCCAATTTCTCCTCAAGAAACCGTCTCATTGAATCCTACAGAAATACATCATACAATGATGGTACACTTGCCATTTACCAATATTGTATCAAAAGTTCAAAACACAATACCGGTAACCAATAAGCATCTGATTCAGTCATACTATGTCAAACAACCACTGTACTTCAACAGAAGAAAAAAATCCATGTGTAAGTACATATACAGCAAGCAAAATAAAGCAAATTACGCTAAATAAAAACAATTTAATTCAAAGAGGCAATAGCTGACTCAGGTTTGAGATATACTGCAAAACTAGTGATACTGATAAGAGCAACCAACATTGGAATTTAGTCTCAGAAAAGTCCTTTACAAATGGAAATGTCCTACCCCATGAACAGAATACTGAATGATATTAAAAGTATGCCACTGTTCTAACTAACAGTGTAAAACAACGCACTGACGGCAACTGCAGGAAATATTAAATACAATTAACGTTCACAAAAACATATACAAGGTGTGCGAAAAAAATGACCCAACTTGTTTTTATCAGAACTTGGTCAAATCTCCATGAAATTTGATAATTTCTGGCATACCGATAGAATTATTCGAGGTATACTCAATATCCACCTCACCCAATTTATGTTAGCGCACTACCGTGTAAAATGCAAATTCTCCAAATTGTTACATTACATGGTGAATATCAATATCGTATTGTTTATCTTTTCATTATCAATTTGACAGAAGATGCCATGTGATTTAATAATTTTGTGGTATTAAATATTTTACGCTGAAAATAGCAGACAACAAAATAGCTGACTAATGAGCCAAAACACATTTAATTCGTGAATGACTACTGTGCAGTTTTGATCAGTTGATCGTTAATGCCGCTATCAGCCACGGTGTCACCTCTAAACCACTGTATACATCTTGAACATAAATTTTGATACTTTGGAAGAAGTTGTTACACAAACTTATGATTATGCTAAATAGATCACACTTTAGTTTATTGTGTGCTTAACAAAGTCGTTAGAACTTTTACGGTGACAACAACTAAGCATTATGCAACAATTTACAGCATCTGTCTTTAAAACTGTAGTGTATTGACACAAATTAGGTGAGATGGACAATGAGTATACCTCACATATTTCTATCATCTTGTCAATCTGTGTGCCAAAAATTATCAAATTTGGTGGAGATTTGATGAAGTTCTGACAAGAACAAGCTGGGCCACTTTTTCTGGCACACCCTGTATCTTCAAAACCGAACAGCTTATACACTGCGGGTATAAAAAACGCACCAAATTTTTTTACCATAACTTGAAGAAAGGTTATCCAATTTTAATAATTTTTGGTACACATATTCATGTCACAACGAACCATCAAATGATCATTCAGTATCCCACCTCACCCAACATCTGCTTCTGCACTACCTAGGGAAAACAAAACAAGCAAAATATTACACTTTTATTCAATGCAATATCACTATTTGATTAAAATAATGCACATTTGTCACATTTTTTTCCAAATTTCTAGCACTTTGGTTGAGAGTTTATCAAATTGTTTAGTTGTGCAACTGCTGACAGTAAATATTCGAAATATCGGCCATTTGTGCAAATACAAGCAGGGAGATGCATTCTCCATTCGTTGACAGCAGTGTTGATAACACTGTGCTTCAGACTTCAACCAGTTGCTTTTTGAGTTCGTTGATATTTTTAAACAGCATCCCATAAACTTGCTGCTGCATAACACTGCAAATACTGTCAAATAGACTCTGATCAGATCTGTTGTGTTACAAGTGATCTGTTATGTATCTGTAATGACTAAATTTACTTATATTTTTCTTTCTTTTTTATTTCATGTTGCACTTGTTCTGTTTCCCCAGGTAATGCAGCAACAGACATTAGGTGAGCTGAGAATTTGAACCATCATTTAATGGCCAGTTATGTCAAAAATGTTTATACCAAAAACTAAAAAAATCTCGTTATCTTTCTCCAAGTTCCTATCAGTAATGTCATAAATGGTTTTTGGCGTTTTTTTGTTCATTTTAACGCTAATTTTGTGTTTTAATTTCCCCAGATAGTGCAGAAGCATATGTTGCTTGAGGTGGAAAGTTGAATAACTGTTTGATGGCAAGTTGTGTCTAGAATAGTTGTACCAAAAATTATTAAAATCCAATAATCTGCCTTTATGTTATGATCGATACATTTTTGTGTGTTTTTTATGCCTCACAGTGTTTGGAGACATTCCATATTAAGCAGGGTCCCCAGTTGAATGGCTAGACAACAGTGCAAGATATCAAACAATACAGCCAGCGCTAAGCCCATGTACCACATGACCAACAAATGCACTGGCATTTCTGATCAAATTTAATTAAATTCTAGCTTAATACCATAAAGGTGAAATGATGAAAATGTGACTAAAATGACAGTGATGTTATAAGGCTAACACATTACTAGTTACTATTACGAACACAGCCACAGCACCATGAAAACTGACTATTTCTATTTCTTAACGACTCTATTAACTGGCTTGCGCTGAGAGTGCTCATGTTAACACCAAACACTATCAACACCAATACAGCGAAAAGCAAAAAGCAGTACACGTATGCTGTATGCACTGAAGTTAGCAAAAGATATCCAAAGCTGCCGCAGAGCAGTATACCTTAGCGGCAGCTTCATAGCTGGCCTTGTCAGACAACAAGCTTGTGACATGCTGGCGAAGACTGTCATCTGTCTGACCCTACAATCAAATCAGTAAGCAGAGAAAATGACTCACTAACAACAGCTGATATACTGTCATTTCCACACAACTCAATACGTACACAGACTCAATGCAAGTGTTGACAGCAAACCATTATTCAGTAAATAAACGAAATATTTTCATTCTGAGATGCAGAGAATTTCTACACTATTGACTATGAACTTAAAAGAAATGAAAAAGATTATGCAATACCCGGTAAGCCAAAAAAATTTGCATTGAAATTGTGCAAAATAAGTGGCATAAGTTATATAAAATAAGTTACGTAAATAAGACTTTGCTTCTCTTTGCAGTCTATACCTAGACAAGCATAACTGAGATGTAGAGCCCACAGTTTTCCGCGTTAAATTTTGCCAAATTCCACGGCTCACCGTGGCAAAATTGTCCAAATTCCACCGCTTACCGCGGCCCTTCATTTGTGTGTAAACTAAGCCTTAAAATGTTAAAAAAACTTCAGTTTTTGGATGCTGGCATGACGCTCAGTTATGCTAGCAACTAACAACAGAAATTATCGATCTTTTTTCTTTTCAAAAACAATTTGTCAATTAGTTGCATTGTGTTAATTGACGATTGTGCCGTATATCATGGTAATTATTAGTAGGGACGCAGTTTTAGGCAGTTCAGTTTGATTTTTCTCCGTGAAATAGTTAGTTTAAAGCCAACGATCGTACTAATAATCAGTCATTTCAAAACTTCTGTAAAATACCGTGAAATTCTACGGCAATATCAAAATTCCATAGAAAAGGGCAAATTCTGCGGCTAGCCTCAAAATTCTGCGGCCCACGGAAAAATGTGAGCCCTACTGAGATGTATGAAACAAACGCAGAAGCATACCATCATTTTTAGACATTTTGTTTACAAAAAAACCAGAAAAATATCAACATATCTTAACTCCAGTAAAAAATTGCATACTTTTCTTACCACAAACATGCATCAACAAACCACAGTACGATACATGTCTTCATTCACCTCATACACAGCAAATCTCAAGTCACACACATCAACTCAGCCTGGCCATCCTTCTCTAGATAGGTATGATAAATACTAGTGACAGCTGAGGCAAAAACAGGCATGCCAGCAATGCACTACTCTGTATCCATTCCATGGTCTCACAGTGCAAACTGGTATCTGACTAAGAGCTGAGAAAACGGACAACAGCGATGCCAGCGATGACCTGTGGGCTTGGTGATGGCCCGCCATAGACAGGGGCCGCCACAGCCAGGGGCCGCCACAGCCAAGGGCCGCCATAGCCACAATCCCACAATTGATGGTACGAATGGCTAGCTCCGCCACACTTTCCTATAGGCTACTAGGGTTAGGGTTAGGGTTAGGGCTAGTGGGGTCCTAACCCTAACCGTAACCCTAACTACGGTGGCCCCTGGCTATGGCTATGGCATTGTAGCTATGGCGGCCCTTGGCTATGGCGGGCCACAATTGTGGGCTTCGAGGTTAAGAAAGGATTTCACATCATTTTTTACAAATCCCAGTCAAACAAAACAGACAGCAGTGGTGCCAAACCTTGACATAAACAGCCAGCTGATCCTCCAAACACTCCAGCCTTGATATCAGCCTGTCTTCATCAACCAATGCCTGACATATGCAAAGTAACATAGCAAATAAATGTCATGCAATGACAGCGACTCAGTGACGCCTGTGCATAAAGGTAAAAAGTAAAGGTTGTCAATTTGTATAGTGCATCGTCGCGAACATGCGCACGCCTCTAATGTGCTTTCGTCACCAGAGCCGCCTGCCGCACGGCCACCGTATGCAGCCTGCAGACACAGGCTGGCACAGAAGCCGGCTAGGCAACCCCAGTCAGCTGTACTAAGGTCCCCACCTTCCGTAACCCATGTAAATGAGTTACTACTCATTTTACCATCTCACGGAGGGTAGAAGGCTGAGTCGACCGCATAAACTTCAGCAGTGCACTTCATAGCACAGAATCAAACGCAGGAGCACGAATAATCAAGTCTTGAAGAATGCCATCTCGTGAAATTTCCAAACGAATCAATGACAACAGCAGCAGCATTTTGCATTAAAAAAAGTTATAGAGCCAGAAGTTGCAATTTTGCAACAGAAAGCGGAAAATTTCTGACAGAGCAGATTATGGGTATTCAAACTTTCAACTGTGTCCCTAAATTGCCCCAAATTGGGGATTAGCAGCTGCAAATTTGTATTTCTGGAAGAATATTTCTGACCAAAAAATTTTTCACAAGCAAAAATTTAACGCAAGACAATTAAGCTGCAAAGCCCCCTGCCACCACAGCACTAGATACAAAGGCAACTTTTGTGCATTACAACATCAAACAAAAATGCAGGCAAGATGTAGACAGAGATTGTTTTAAAATAGCAGGAGAATGCATTCCCAGTAAAAAAAAATCCACAGAGTTCAGCAATTCTACTGAGACGCTGGCTACTGCTTACAACAGCTGCCTAGTGCCTGCCACAC
>Ga0209671_1004084_pt1 | contig 14313 bp, 9 predicted proteins | sample WorMetHERISLAND2_2_FD_187401 | JGI IMG/M metagenome (GOLD analysis project Ga0209671, IMG submission 187401) | Marine gutless worms symbiont microbial communities from Max Planck institute for Marine Microbiology, Germany - Olavius geniculatus... | ecosystem: Host-associated > Annelida >... | reverse complement strand
TCATTGCTATGTCAATCTGCTCATCAGAGCCAGTCACGTTCCTGCACATACCAACAGTAAAATGCAATACTCACTAAAAAGTACAGAAAATGTCATCGTTGTGACATACCACCATAATGGCTACCATGGCAATTCTGTATAACTTTACATTAAAAGGTAAAAAAGGTAAAGATTGTCAATTTGTATAACGCATCGTCGCATATACACGCCTCTAATGCGCTTTCATCACTGACGAGAGCCGCAGGCCTCCCAGCCGCTGCGTGCAGCCTGCAAACACAGCCTAGCGCAGCGGCCAGGCCAGGCAGCCCCACTCAGCTGTACCAAGGTCCCCACCTTCCGTAACCCATATAATGGGTTACCACTCATTTAACCGACCCCGGAGGGATGGCAGGCTGAGTTGGCCTTGTTGGTTGACTGATAGCGGACGCTTTACCCACAAAGTGGTCACACGGCCATCCATCAGTCTAGCGCAGGATAGAGAAAGTTCGCCGGCCAGGACCAACGTTCTAACCACTATGCTACGCCACCAACATGCTGGTATTTTGTTAATAACAATGTTTAGCAGTAAAAGCAGTTGCTACCAGTAGTCCCAAAAGTCTAGTTTTCAGACTGTAATGTGTCATCCACAATTTCTAACAGTCTTAGCGAGTGCTTTAAATGGAGATGACTCAAAGTATTTATGCTTCCTTATCCATGAAAAGATTCAATATTCCATTTCGCTGTAAAGTAGAATTAAACAAGCTTAGCGTCAGGGTGACTATAACTAACACCTCTTCATCTAAAGAACCACAGTGGATCTAAAGCTGAAACTAAGCACTATGATGGACTAAGATGGGATGTTGACACTGATGCTATTTTCAACTTGAATTTCTTCCAAAAATTCGTCACACATTGCTAAAATAAATCATCTTTACAATCAAAGTGTCCAATGATGTAAAGATAGAATAAAATTTATCACGTTTTGTCAACCTGTGGAAATAATCTCCTTTGACCTGGCATCTTTGCAGCCAATCACTTGGCTGTTTCCAGCCTATTGCTTGGCTACGGTACTGACAAACAAAACCTACAACAACCAAATTAAGTACAAAAACTCTCACAGCTAAACAAGACAAAACTAGTCCAAAAAGCCTTGTTTAGATTCACCTTATGACAGCTAGTTACAAAATAGATAAACGTTTTTTTAAACCAAAACAAAACTTTTTTATTCAGCAAACCAAAAGCACCAAAACACTGAAGAATACTTCTCTCCAAATTGCATTCACAGCTTCGCATTTCTGCAACTGCAATTTTGACAGAAACAAACTGAAAAATCACTTTTCAAATAAAAATAATTTAAATAGTGCAAAAAGCTACAACAATTAATGCACAAGCCACACCTGAGCACAATTATGAAATGGTTTCCGCTAAGCTGACCCAACTTCAGCGGCTTCTTGCATATTCTGCAGCGCAAGCACATAACTAAAGGCAGTGAAGGTATATGTAAAGCAACTGAACTGAAAACTTAACTAAAACCTTAGTTCAGTTCTGCAGCAATGCACAGATTGTATAAGACAAGAAAGGCCGGCTGTCGCTAGGGAAAACGTGCTACAGCCTATACAGTTATTGTTGCTGTACTGACCTTCAAAATCATCCAAAGTTGATGATTTTCATCTCATCTAAAAGAGCGTTTGCGGTTTTCTATTAGTGACCATGACCAGTAGCAACCTTGGCCCTATCTTTCACCGTTTCTGAGATATGGCCAGTTAGTTCCATTGAAAACCACAGCCAAACCGCTGCCGACGGAGACACGATGCTATTGACAGCCTATAGAAAGTCGCCAGTGCCTTATCTGATAATACTATCGCCGACCCCATTCAGTTTACCATTTAGTCACAATACCGCACAATTGGCATACCATAGTGCATTATGACCCTTCAGGGTCATCCAAGGTCGATGATTTTCATGTCATTTAAAATTCAATATGCGACTTCCTCTTACCCCTGGTAGTGACTATTAGCAACCTAGGCCCTATCTCGCACCATTCAGCCACAATACATCCGTGATAGACGACAATGACACCGAGGATGCCGTACAGCATTGCTGAAGCACATTAATGAACAAACTAAACTAAACTGAACTGCATTGTGTCACAGTGATTTGCAGCATTACCCATTTTAGGAACCGGGTACCAGGTTGCAATTACCTGGGTACTCGGACCCAGTTTTACGTTTAACGCAAGTATGGGAAAAACGATAATAAAGTCACATGTGCACACATAATTACCCCATAACTGTCAACAAAGTTATCTTTTCGTATAAAAACGTCTATAATGTGTCTGTGATAGCAAATGTGAATATTCCGTGGACGAAAATGGGTGAAGTTGAATCTCCCTTCAAGTCCCTTGCAGCATTAAATTTCACCAAACACTCCAACTAGCGAAATTTTCATCAGTTTCACAAATAATCAGTGCAAAAACGGGTACCAATTACCCGGATTTGAAACCGAGTAATGAATTTTGGAACCAAGTCTGAGCACCCAGTTGTTGGTACAAATTGCTATTATGTCAGTTCAATTCAGTTGTGTTGCACGGATCGTACAGGGTGGGCCAATAAAAACGTGGCACTTTACTTTAGTCCATATCTTCACCAATTAATGACCAATTTTCAAAATTCTTTCACTGGCACACTCTGCAGTCAATTTGCAATAAAGCAATTATTATATATCCCACCATATCGCAAATGCATTTCTACACTACCTTGTGAAATATGAGTAAAATAGACATGCATGATGATAACGGCAAAGAAACAATTTGAAAAATTAACAAAAAAAACACTTCAGACCTACACTGCATTGAATGATCTGTATGACACTAGATTGTGTGGGTCTAACACAGTCTAGTGTCATATGGATCATTCACCGCAATGTTGGTCTAAAGTAGTTTTTTCATTTACCTAGATGTCTGTTACTATGCTAAGTTTTCTCTTACATTTACATTTCATAAGGCAGTGTAGAGACGCATTTATGGTATGGTGACATATATAATAACCACATTATTGCAAATTGTCCGCAGAGTGTGACGGTGAAAAAATTTTGTAAATCGGTCAATAACTGGCAAAGATAAAAGTACAAAAGTAAAGTGCCACATTTTTTATGGCCCACGGTGTACAAAACGAATGAAATGGCAGTCCAGTTCACTTCAATTCAGTTTAGTTTGCACAGTGCACAAAGACAGTTCTGTTCTGCTCAGTTCATTTCTGTTGCTTTGTACACGTCTTTAATCATAGTTAGTAAGTACGTTTCATGGTATCTAAGTATATAATTATATGCAAGACAAGCAAAGCAGTGGCATAACTACTGACTCCGCAGACACCGCAATGCAGGAGGCCCCCCGTAAGTCCGAGGGGCCCAAAATCCCAAAATTATGGTGTTCGTTGTTAATTTCTTTTTCACACAGCAAAAACACGAAATTTGAAGTCACCAGATGTGGTTTCAGGGGCGCCAGAATGCTCTAAAATACCTTTTCAGCCAAAACTCTGCTTTGAACTCTGCTGGGGAAGTTCACAGCACTCCCCCAGACCAGACCTCCTAGTTGCACCAAAAGGGCCTACTTGTTAAGGTAGGAAGGGAGCACAAAAGGAGGGAAAAAGAAGGAGAAAAAGCCATAGATGATTTTCTTACAGGGGCCCGCAATTTGAAGTTACACCACTGAAGCAAAGCGAACAACGATCTCAACAAAAGTTACAAAACAAACACCAATCAAATTGCCTCAGATTCAGTGAGTTTCTTGCTGACATTGTGCGCTTTACAAATATATGTATATAGTCTGCAATTATAAAATAAGAATCGTTCTTGGACTAGAAATGAATAGAGGGTCATGTAATTCAACCTGCAAATAGCTGCAGCCACTATTCACAATCCTTTTCGATAACTTCATAAACTAATCAGTTTATATTTTTTTTTATTTCACTCGACAGCAGATTAAGCTGGCCATATATCAGTTATGTTTAGCACACATTATGCAGTAACATGATTTGTCACATATCTGCAAAATACACGGTTCCTTCATCACTGTGTCGTCAAAATGAGCTTTAACAGAAGTGAAAAATTGGGCATATTTTCAGGCAAACTTCCAACTTCAGGTCCGTTATATTTCCAGATTAGCTCACAGAGTCAGAGTCTCAGCTCCAGGAAAAGTTTAAATTCTCTGCAGTACAGCTTTCGCAAATGTAAATAAATTCACGACACTTTGAGAATTACCTGAAATTTCCCAATGTGATGTTGCGAAGACAGCTATTCAGCTGATAAAGACGCAATGGCGGTATTCTGCACCAAGCACAAAAATGTCATCTAAATTAACTTTTCACATAAATCATAACACAAATTAGTCCTTTTACGATCTGAATTACTCCTGTTTCCAGGTTAAGTTAAACCAAAAAATAAAAAAATTTACTGGCCAGATAACTTTCCTGTACTGCACAAAACAAAGCCAAAACACTTAAATTAACAACTAACAAAATGAAAAAAACAACTAAATCACCAGCACTTACACATGTTTTCAAGACTATCGTGAACAAAAGATGATCAAAATCAGAAAGAGCATGTTTTGGTCTTAGCCCATGGAAAATAATGGGCTTGTAACACAACACTTTAGAATTCATTCCACTAAAATTCAATGCCATCTTAAAAAGTCAATTGCATAACCTTCCACAAACACGTCTGATTTAATTAAGTTTTGTTAGCACTGATGTGACACCAAATTTATTGCAATAAATCAAAAATCAGACTTACTAATAATTCTCTTTTTCTGTTTATGTCGTTGATAACTCTCATCTGTATTAGTATCAGCCATCACGAAAAAACGAGAAATCAGCCAATGACCACTGTCCAAGTTCATGTATTAGTAAGTTTGAAACTATAATGTTATGTGTGTACACAGTGGTAAAAAGTACAATAAAAATACTTAATTTTACATAGATTTTATTACAAAATTAGATATCTTGCATTAATTTAATGTACCTCTGAACAGTTACTTCCTGTGCTGTTTTGCCTCGACGGTCCTTTGTCCCAGCATAGCCAAAACAACCAGCATTTATCCTGCAATAAATTACCATATTTCCTCCATTAATTCGAACACTTCAATAATTTGAACACCTAAATTTTAAGGAAAAATAATTGTTTATTTTACTCCTATTAATTTGAACACCTGGCTCTAATAATTCGATCACATCAGTGTTTTTCAACCTTTTTGTTGCCACAGAACCCTACACAAGCGCGAAGGTCACTCACGGAACCCCATGCGCATTGATCCGTGAGTTCAGCGACGTAGGCGAGGATAAAGCTACAGGGTGTCTACGGACTCATTTGCCTAGCAGGGCACTGAGGACAGAGCCGTCATGAGGATGACAAGGCAGACAAAGATGACCAATATAAAATTTGACCGCATTAATAGGCAGCAGTATGCTATTGTATTTAACCAGACACGACGGGCGAGGCCATCGTCGACGGCCGCTTAGCCCCGCCACCAACCTAGAAAATTTATCATGTGGACGCCCTCGGAAAAGACCGGCCTACGTGTCTTTTTAATTTTTCTTAGCTGAGTTTGTAAAGAATTGAATTAACTAAGTAAATGTCCAAACAATTTCGTAACCATAATCCTAATCAACGTGTTCTTTTTTATTTCCAATAATACATTGGAGTTGAATAATGTCGTGCATACTGCATAGGAAGCTTACATTATAATATCGGCCTAAAATGCAAATATGCCAAAATTTTAATAACAACAAAAATGGTTCAACACAGTAAGTCTTGCAAAAAAAACACGTATAAACGCAATTTCAAACCAAAAAAAATCAATGTTGAGTATTTCTGCAACATTGTCTGGCGTGATTTCGCACGCTAGGTTATTTTTACTGGCCAGCTGCGGAACCCTTGGCAGACGCTCGCGGAACCCTTGGGTTCCGCGGAACCCCGGTTGAAAATCACTGGATCACATGTTGGCCTGGAAAACACTTTCAATGCAAATTATGCATAGACCAATTAACGCAGGCATGACGCCGTCTGTCAGGCTGTATGGTAGAGAAGAAGGGGGAAGACAGCCAAAGGGCATACACAGCAAGCAGAGATGCCTGTATACAGCTGCTCATCCGGCGTGCTTTTATGTTAGCTGCAGCAGCAGTGCTGACCAGAGATGTGCCGATCCCAAAATTTGGAGTCCACATCAGTCTGCAATTTTGACCAAGAATGCGAGTCCGCGTACGCAACAGGAGCAAAATATTGGATCCACTGTCAGTCCACGTCGGCACTGAATAGGCCTATTCTGTAAGGAAGGCCACTAGGCTTATAGCAGATTACAATATAACTAAACAAAGTAACAGCAGTAAAGGGCATGTTGGTGCAAGACAGTAATTAAACATGCTTTCCAAAGTCCGTTAGCAGTTATTAGAAAAACTACACTAGTCACAGAACATGATTCTGCATCTGCAAATTTTGTCTACCTATGATCAGCTGCCAGAAACCTGCGGATCTGCATCCATAATCCGCACATCTCTGGTGCTGACCGGTCCGCCGCAGCCTCATTCACAAATGAGCATGCTTGCACTAGCTGCGCCCTCCCCTCGTGCGACAATCAAAGGCCGCAGTAAGCCTGCTGGTTGCAGCTGTACTGGTCACACACCACTAGCACATCATTCACGTTTGCAGTATTCTAGTTAAATAATTCGAACAGGCTTTTCAGTAGTTATTTTTTAATTCTAATAATTCGAACACTTATAATTTATTTATTTTTAGCCGTGCAAATTAATGGAGAAAATACAATAGTCACTACCACGCTCATAACCAAAACTTTTTTACCTCCACTGAGACCTGTCATGACTTATTCTTGACTGCCTATAGAAAATGTAATGAAAATCCTTTAAAAATTCCTAGAACTGGATCGCAGTTCAGACACAGGAACCCTGCATCCATAGTATGACTGAGAAAACTGCAAACATCAGTTCATGCTCTATAATGTCAATGGTAAACAATAATGAAAAATGATCCAGGATCTAGTACGAAATCCAGATCTCCTCTTCTAAAGCTCAGCAATTTGTCCCTAACACAAAAGCATTCTTCGTTGAAATTAATCTAGAAATCTGATCAACTGATCATATCTACTCGAGATATTTTGTGAACAAACAAGCCCATCAACACAGACTGCTAAAATAACAACCTACCCAGTTGGAATAATAATCAGTATTCATGACCACGACAATGTTAATGTTAAACAAACACTAACCAATTAAGTTTTGGAATCAAGCAGTTTCAAGTTTGGAGAGCTGAATAATCTATAGGCAACTATTTCTGCTTTAAGAGCACCTAAAAATGACACAGAGACTCTAATGATATATGGCAAGATTCACTTCAGTGACAAATGAAGCAATCAACCAAACAGCCAGGAATATCAGACTGGCTCAAGAATAACAACTAATGCTGGGAATCGGTCCACTGGTTAGTAAGTCAGTAAGTTAGTGTCAGGAAAACTACCTAAAAATGATTTCAAGAGAACACGTGTGACATAATGTCACCAAAATGTAAGCATGTAGTCGAACCTGAGATATTTTGCTATAACACTGATTGCATGTTGAGTTTCGGTATTCTCCTTGTACATGACAAACTTTGTGTAATCTCCGGCAGTCTTACTGAAACATTCCGGCTTTCTCTCTTCTGTAAACATCACAGATGAACATTAAATTAACACGATCATCACACTCAGCTTATTATTCAGCTAACTAAAACAGGAGTCACACAAAGATACATAAAAAACAAAGAAAGTTAGAAACACGGACAAAAGTTTAAGATTAATACAAGTGTCATTACCAAATTCCAAATTACATTCCATTTAACGGCTGTAGCAGAGCACACAAATGTGACAGAAAAATGAAAAGTAACATCTGTCGCAGTAATAATGCTTGCTCCTAAAGACCACACAAACCAAGCTCTTAACTACTGATTCTTCTCAGCAACATTAAACTTTCCACCAAGTGCAAAGACAGTACATCCATCAGTTCACCAGTTACGCTGAAGCATTTTCATAATGCGTAACATTTAGATGCTGCACTAACCTCTACGAGCACGATAAGTGACTCTAATATACTTCTTGCCATCTCGTTCGATGCCATTGCTGTTAAGATTAGCAAACGATGACTTGATATAATGATGAATTTTCATTCGTTCATCTTTGCTCTCCAATGACTTGATTGACACATGACAAATAGAATGCATATACTTCATCATCCTCAAGTTAAAGTAAGAATATATGAAAATGAGTCTCAAGAAAATCAACAACGACAGATGCCAGCAATAGATCACTGTGCACCGTGATGATTTTATGCTTTTAGAGAAAATATTTTCTGTCTACCTGTAATGGTATGCTATTAGCAAATAAATATGTTCAAAAAGCAAACTTGAGGATTAAATGTAAAATGTTGTAAGCAGTTAGAAATCTGCACTTAACAGCTAAATGCCACAGTTCAATGACATTAAACAAAACTACTCTGTACCAGTACTCCGTAATACTTTGTTGAAACAAAAAAAAATCACCATCAAGCAACTTACAATGGTATGATAAAAGTGAACTTACTGGTATCAAAACTTCCTGATCTAAATTCTTGGACTCTTGTAACTGCTTTAGCTGTGACTGTTGCACTTCAGATAATAAACTGGAACCATCCTGTAACAATGCAAGTCAGCAAAACATTGTGCCATGAAAAAAATCAGCTTAATATTCACTCAAGTCTCTAACACAATTGTAAAATAAGCATGCATTAAAAAATGAATAGCCTGATGTGGGACTGACAGTCAATTCCTCACATCAAAATCCAAAGTTACACTGGCACAAAAACTAGGCCAAATATCACAAATCTGGCTCTAACAAATTTAGATATTGTGCCCTAGTTTAAAAATAGTAGTCATTTCCTAGCTCCCAATATAGATGGGGAAAAAGAGACATTGAAAAAGGTATGATAAAGGTATGATTTGTAGTATTTATAACTATGATGATGTCATAAATTCGATCGCATGGAATAAACTGTAATAATGAAATAAAACAAATCAGACAATAATGATCAACAAAAAATTTGAAAAAAATGCTGCAGTCGAATGCTACCAAAGAGGCATAAAAACCTGGACAGATTATGGACATGGTTATGTCAGCTACTATGGTATAAAAAAATTAATATAGTAACTAACTTCTTCAGTGTCAGGTGACTGGGTTTCCGTGTGTGTTGGTCGACTGATATCAGTTAGTCGTACAACTTGACCATCCTGGTCAATCTCATGCACCACAAAATCCGAGTACCTGCAACAGATAAGTTTAAGTAACATCAAATGTCAAATGTCACTCCTGTGGCACACAACACATCACTAGTTACGGTCTGAAATCGTCACACCATGAAGCATAAATATTTAGTTTCCAGCCACTTAGCAAATTTTTCGTAAATTGGGATAGCTGCATTTTGAGCCACAAAAGATTTATCCTTTTCAGATGGGCATGGTTTCCTTACCGTGAGTATCACAGATGACAAGCCTACGTTTACGACAAGCCTACGTGAAGCCTGCGGTTATCTGAAATCAACAACATTATGTATGCAGTGTGACAGCATTTGTACTGTTTGTTCACTACATAACATGCTATTATTAACGATACCAATAAATGTCGTATATAGAATGAAGTAATATAGTGTCCATATACGAAATTAAGAAAATAAAAAATAAACTGCACATTAAAAATTCAAGTTAACATGTTTATCACATGGATAAACTAAAAACTATATTTAAGAGCCTTTTCAATTTCACGTTCCAATCATAAGGTAGATGAATCAAAGACCCCATCATTTTACCTTTGCTTTAGAATTCCACTAAATCCATCATGCTGACTAATGAATTCAGTGATGCCAACATCCGCTTCACTGACGACCCCAGCCAAATCTTCTTTTCCGTCTGAATTACTGGATTTTTCTTCAGCATTAGTATCAGTGGACTTAGTATCAGCATCAGATACATTCATATCCGAAACAAGCTTTCTCTTTTTGGCGAATGGCCCAGTAGTATTTTGCGAATTCTGGACAGCTGACGCTGGCATTGTACCAGAAACGTTAAAAATAAGATCACGGAAACTCTTTATTGGTGCAGCGCCGGATGGCTGTGAGACCGATGGTGCAGTATTAGTGGATGACAGCGAACTGAATTCGTCGCTCTCCGTACACCGTTTCTTAACATCATTATCCGACATTACACTTAACTAGTTAATGAGACAACACCTCAAAAGTCAAATATAAACGACTGTGAACATGTGATCTTTGGCAATTACAGACAAAAACAAAAAGACAGGTTTAATACCATGACTTCACTATGAGCGATAATATGCGTATCAATTGTAAACAAAATTTCAAAGTGATGCTTTGATTATCGAAATAGCGATTTGTCATTTCGATATCAAAATATCGTACGACAAATAAATATACGACAATGTTACGACATGAGGAAGGTTTACGACAAATGTACGATAAAACTCGATTTACAAAAAATCGTACGACAAAGTTACCACAAAAGTTACGACAAAGTTACGACAAAACGTTTTTTGTTTCAATTTTTTTCTTGTGCACTGTGTAATCGATCGATTCGATAGCGAAATTCAATCTGACGATTTTGCAATGCGTGCAACACCAACATTTCGAGGGTTGAGTACCAACTGTTTTGTAGGAAGTTGACTAATGCTATGCGTTTTTATCCTTTTTTAGACATTATACGCATTGTATACATTATTTACGTTATACATTGTTACTCATATTTAATAGACTGTTAAGATGTTTCATGAAGAATTTTGTGGTTCAGATGTACTGGTAAGACTGTGTATTGCTTGAATTACATCCAGTAAACGCAGGACACTACACTACAGGGACAAACCTTTTTGTGTAGTTTATTTGAAGAAGCTTCTCTCTTCTCATACAACAGAACCCTCTGTCACAAAACGCCCTGTGTGGCAAAACCATTTTACGACAAATACCCCAACGACAAAACTCCCTGCCACAAATCCCCTTCAAGACAATTTACCCTTGCTGCTACAACTCTTTCCCTCCTTTTCAACAACAAAACCCCCTTCCATTATTTTGTGCTATTAAAACCAGATTAGATCAGTATTAGCAGCTTTAGTTGGTTAAATTGAACTATAGGTTCGTTGGCAATAATCGCTGTTTTTGCAACTCAAAAACTGCAGCAAATGTTCGAAAAAAAACACAATTATGAAGAATTTACCTGCGGGACAGTGAAGATTTCCTTCGTTCTTTATATGCTGCTTATTCAGTATCTGCAGTTCGTCGATGGAGATCTTTCCAGCAACGGACGTATTGTTCAATTTTACCGCTTTAGTTTTTTTTGCAACAGTTGCTTTGTGCACTTCTTAGTCTTTATTTTATTTGCATTGTTGTTTGTTATTACACCTTGTTTAGAGTGCCAACAGTCGGTCCTCTAGGCTCCGTACTAAAGGGCCGACAGTCTGCCGACAGTTGACTGTACTACGGCAGTACGAGAACCCATCATACTGCCGCAGACAGACGCGCTCTCGGCAGCTAGCCAGTAGCCACTGATGAGATCAACCTTAGCAAGGTGCAATGCCAAGGTATCAAGCCTTCACACCAGTCAGCCAGTCAAGCCTGGCAGCACTAGATTCAAATTCATAACCAGTTTTGCAACCTTAATTTGGGTGTACATCTGTAGCTACATCATTGTATGAAATATCCTTAAATTTGCACGCTAAAAATTTAATAGATAACAAAACTGAATAAGCTGCAGTAACTAACACTAACCTTAACCCCAACCCTAGTCTTAAACCATTATCTGTCATAAGGTAAACACTAACCCTAAACACTAGCACCACTTTCTAATCTATGCTCTATGCTGGTTGCTGCTGCTGTCGGCTCTCTAGACACTTGGTTGTTATTATTATTATTCTATTATAGATCTCAGTTGCTTCGTTATTAACTGCAGTAATAAATGTTGTGTTCAGTTGCGGGAGTATAATGGGTCGGTAACTGGTGGACATGGCAATGGAACTGGAACGTATGATCCGGTACCTGAGATAACTGTCTGTGCACTGGACACAGTTCTGGTGTGGGTGCCATGTGGCTTCCTGTTGCTCATCTCACCTCTCTATCTGTATTATCTGCACAGCAAGCAAACACGTGGACATTCGACGTGGCTAAATGTCACAAAGACTGTGAGCTGATGGTTTCTCTTCATTGGAATTGCATATTTTGTATTAGTGTTTGTTTCAGTGCTGCAATTATTGTGCTAGTGCTGTTAATAGTGATGATGCTAAAACAGTAATTGAATACAAATCATTGATACATTTGAGTCAGACTTTTTTCTTGTGGTAGAATTCCAACTTGAGTACGTCAAATTACCATACCTAGAGTTTTCACTGAGATTTCTGGCATTTTAGACTTATGCGCACTAAACTGATCTGAATCAGGGAGAATCTGTAGAAACGTAATGGCATTGTTGCAACAGCTTTTTATCATGCCTGATGCCATTTCTGTTTCCAAACAAGTTTCAGTGGTATTATGTTCAAGTCTTTGTGGAAGCAGATGTATGGAGTAGAAAGTAAGCAGGATCATTGAATAAAAGTCGACAGTATTAATACTGGCTGTTGTGGTTTGTGCATAGGTTTTAAATGTTCTTCTCAGCATACTGTGTGCTGTGGATGTGTTGATCCGTCTTCGTTACACGGTGGTGGGCTCGGCACCCTGGCCAGCTCATTTATTGGCTGCATTTGTGCAGCTCATTGCCATGGTATGAAAACGTGCATTGTTTGTTTTGATAATCGTCATATTGGTATGGTTTAAATCACTAGGAACCCCTACACTATCTGCCTGTTTCTGTTCAAAACATAAAATATAGATTAGATGTTGTGTGAGTGTAATATGCAGTACATGAATGCTGGATTTTCTGCCCATGTTGCACTGTCATGTGGCAGTGGCTGACTCTTGTTTATTACAGTCACCTTCGTCAAAGAAGTGGTAGGTTATGTTGTTGAGTAGGTCTATTTGTGTGCAAGATAGCTAAGAATATCTGTATATTCTGAGATTCGTGGACGGTTGGAGCATGGCCAAGAAAAGGCAAACTGATTGAATTTTTGTAGTGATCAGGATTTTTTTGTTACTTTGAAACAGGATTGTTTATTAGTAAGTGATAGGGTGGAAGCCTCTAAACTGACTACTTTTGGATAGTCTTTTGGATTTGCCAGGTGACAGCACTATTCTCAGTGGAGGTTTGAGATCTTTGATCGCTTCTAGTTATTTGTTTTATTGTATTTTTGAGCATCAGGTTATCTGTTTTACATATTATCTATTTTTCTGATTGCAAATAAATAAGGTGGTTTGATTTACACTGAAAAAGTGTTGTTATTGTTGCATAGGTAATGGCTGCAGTGCTGATCCAGTTTGGTAGACAGCGTGGTGTAAGATCGACGGGAGTCATGTTTATTTATTGGTTACTTCAGCTCATTTCATCTGTCCTCTCTCTTCAGACACATGCAAGAAGCATCGCTACTGGGGTAATTGTTTTAGAGACGAGTTTTCTTTCATAATCTTAGCCGCTTATTTCATATTAGCAGCACCATCTTGGTTTATGATAGGAGTTTACGTGTACAACTGATGTATACTGCAACAGTGTTGACAGTGTTAGATAGCCATCAGGAGCATCTGGCGTGCAAAACTTTCACATCAACAGTTACTAAAGATCCCCTGTAGGACATTTATTAGTACCTACCTGAATCTGTAGCTAGTTAAGCAAGGACTTGAGTTAATGAAAGTATTTGAGTCATTGCCATCTGAATATAGCTTGTGTGAGATTGCTGTAAATGTGAATGGTTGTTTCTAGGCCAGTGGCTATGCAGTCTATCAGCTCGTGTTTATCTGCATATTTACGGCACTTGTTCTTGGGGAGCTTGTTCTGGCATCTCTCGTCGATCGTTTCCCTAAGACAGAAGAACTCGAACGTGATGAGGTGAGCAGGCCTACATTACATTGTGATGCAATGTCACTGGTTTTATGCATTTTTATTCAGTATGGCATGCAGACATTAGAATTTGTATTTTATGCTGTTTATTTTGGATAAATTTTAGATCTGTTGGTCATTTAGGCTTAGTTTTTAAATATTATCTATGGCAGTAAAAGATGCACTGTAAAACTTTGTTCTGATCTGTGTGTGTGTGATGCGATGTTTTAAGTGAGACAGAAATCATGTTGTTGGGCATCATTTACTGCTAGATTCAGATGGGTCTTCTTAGGTATTTTACCC
>Ga0209671_1004083_pt1 | contig 14314 bp, 9 predicted proteins | sample WorMetHERISLAND2_2_FD_187401 | JGI IMG/M metagenome (GOLD analysis project Ga0209671, IMG submission 187401) | Marine gutless worms symbiont microbial communities from Max Planck institute for Marine Microbiology, Germany - Olavius geniculatus... | ecosystem: Host-associated > Annelida >... | reverse complement strand
AAATCAAGTTGCCCAACTGGTTTAAGTGACTGAATCAAAGATGGACCAACAGAACAAAAGTAATTATTTAAAGCATTACAGATATCAGACGTTTCAGTCAGATCAATATCTTTATACGTAAGTTTATCTATACTCGTACTAGTCCTAGTTTTACACAACGAACTTATTTGATTTAAATGGCTCCATAACTGTTTTATTGTATTTGTACATGCATCAAATCTCTCTTTATAAAATGCACTTTGAGCAGCTCGCACCACTCGTTTAAAGACTCTGAAATAGTTCTTATATTTTAATTCATCATCAGGGTCATGACTACACAGCCACTTTTTATACAATTTATTTTTATGATTGCTACTTTTTCTAATACCTTGTGTGATCCACATTTGGTCTCTAGCACATTTACGTGATAATCTTACTAATTTAAAACTGCTATCATAGCATTCAGAAATTTTCTCATGCAAAAAGTTATATGCATCATTTGAGTTATTATACTGGTACAAGTCATTCCAGTTGATACTACTAAGTGACTTTAAAAATTTTCCTATATTTTTTGATGAGTGAAGTCTAACAAAAGGCAATGCTGTAAAATCATGTTTTTTGCCTTTATTATTACTGAGAACAGCAAAATTAGGAAGATGATCTGTTATGTCACACCATAAGTTACCTCCTGAAATTATACTGTTAGTATTACACTTACTGCCATCAGAATAATAAATGTGATCTATAATTGTGGGACATTAAACCCTACTGTACAATGCATATGCATATTGTATACAATAAATAAATATGCACATACTTACTTACTTACTTACTTACTAAACAATGCAAACAAACCCTACTCACTCACTCACCAGTAGGGCATCTGCATAAAAAAGAAAAAAGGTAATTGTGTAACAGCAAAAACTGCAAATTCACACTGTAATATACCTTGATGAAGCCATCCTTCGATGTAGTAGCAAACAGCTGTGCGTCGTGAGAGAAGCTGACATGTAGAACTTGGTCCACGTGACTACATAAGACTTCAGACTCAACAACAGGACAGCGGTCTGACAGACGTTCATATTCCTCACGCCACGTACTGCTGCATGGAGACCGACCGATAGACCGGCTAATGCCCCAATGACAATAGACCAAGTCACGCCATAGATACTCGTCCACCGACAGTCGACACCACGTCCTGCACACCTTCAATTAAACACATATTAATAACAATAATCATAATAAATAACAGAATCTAATGCCCGCGACGACAAACCAGGTCATGCCACAGACACTCACCTGCACCTGCAAACCTTCAAAAACACTAAAAAAACTACAGTTATAATAACAGTAATAACAATGCCAGCAACGAGTTGCGCTGTAGCTAACACCATGTCCTGCAGATACGTATGTCCAGACTAATGACAACAATGATGATGATGGTAATAAAAATAACAACAATCAAAGTAATTTGGCAAAGAGTGGAATAGCTGTAGCAAAATCAAACAACTCTGTATTTGAATTTGCCAGGTGTCAGCATAGTACTGAAGTGGCAGCTGATTGGCATTCATGAGCTAATGGTACCGCAGTGCACTATGTGGCCATCCACTGCCCAGTGCCCACGTTAACAAACAATTAGACCCATGGTTTGCAGCTAGCAGACATACCACTGCCCCAATCAGCCACACTAGACTTTCACCACGTAGCCCGTAAGCTACTACTCATTTCCCATCCACGGAGAGTAGGAGGCTGAGTTGGCCTGAGCACACAGTAGGTTAGCAACTTGCTCAAGGTTGCTTGCAAATGACCGGCAGTGAGAATCAAACTGCAACCTGAAAGTTACGAGACAACACAAACCACTAGACACTTGCACCTACACAGGCAGGTAGGTGTGAATAACTTACCTAGAGTTATTACTTGGTAGTGCACTGGTTGGGAATTGAACCGTGGACCTTTCGGTCTCGTATCCAACGCCCTAACCACTGAGCCACCAAGCCATATCATCACTTTACATGTTACAGATAAACAGAAATGTCATGCTGTCATTATAGCTGCATAGCTGTTGATTAAATAAATAAGCACAATATAACTAAGATATAAAATCACCATCGATAATTGCTTCTAAGCTATATCTAAGTCACTGGCATCAGGACAGACATGACCACACACAGGAGTCATCAGGGAAGGTACGAGTGCTGCCAATGTGGATGTCGTGCATGGCCAGACACCCCGAAAATATAGACGTGGGTGTCTGACACCGCAACTTACTTGCAGGTCTATAGTCCTAATGGGCTTAATAGAAATATAAAGCTTTAAAGCATTCTATTTCTATCATGAGGTTCCACTATCATACTTCTGTGTGAAAATACAAAAAAAGCAACCACAGAATGACCAAAAATAGTATGAGATGTGTAATAATCTGCACTAAATACGTGCGTGCACCGGTTCACCCAAACTAGCAGACAACATCTACCAGACTACCAACCTGGGCAACTTTCAGCAAACTGGCTGCAGGCAAAAACTGGAATATGTGCATCAAAATGTCATCCGGGAGACATGTCCATAGCTCCAGCATGTCTTCATTGTGGCCAACAATCTGGTTTGGCATGACGACAATAGGTGCTTCGTAAGAATCCTGCTAACAGCTTATTCGTCACATCTCATCGGCAGTTATGCCTACAACATACAATGTCAGCAAACAAAATATCAACAACAACAAAAACACACACACACATGCACTTCACTATGTGTCAAAAGCTAACTAGATACTTTTATCTTTGAAACACATTCATCTCCAAGATAAAGCTTATAAAGAAAATTAGCCAAACTGGCAACTCTCTGTGACAATTTGCACAAAATGAGACCCCAAGATACCAAACAGCTGCCGAACCAAATTTTTACAATGCTTAGTACACAAAAAAAAATGCCGAAGAATTGTACAGCAAGCCAAAAAATGCCAAAGAGGTGCCACTTTAACTGCATTAATTTTCCAACGATAACTTTCACTTAGGCTTAAGGTTAAAACTGGAGTTATAGTTCGGGTTAGTGTTGGGGTTGGGGTTAGATTTAGGTCTAGGGTTGCGGACGGAAAATAGTAGTTTAGCAGTCTTATCTTCCGTCACGTCCGCACGGACGGAAAATAACACTGAGCACTGACCAGTGACCCTGGGCATCACGGCAGTATGCAGAGTTAACTCTTGATCTGTTTCTGCAGCTTGCTGCATAAAACTACTGTCATGTGCTCAATATGTGTTCGCTCCAGGAGAGTGTCACTTCACTTAGTGGAAGTGTCCAATCACGTCCAACCAATCAACAACATTCTTGTTTACTTTTTTCAGTAAATGTCGATCTAACTTATTTGCATATTTTCCGTCAACAGTTTCACTTATATTCTGCACATAATAAAACACAAGGGCATTTTAACAGCGACTTTTCGCTCCAAACAAAACGAAAAGGTAAACAAATCACCAGTGCCGTTTCTAATTCGGTTTCATTTTCTACATTTAATGTCAAGTCTCGCGAGAGGTGTGAGTTGCGTGAGTTGCCATAGCAACAGTAAACGATCGTTTTTCCGTTAATGTGCTTATGCGAGTTTTCTCATTAAACTTTTTATGTAAAAATACGTTATAAACTAGACTTATACATGCGCTTATATTTATGATTTTAGGTCAGTATGTTAGCGTCGTGTGCATGACAATGACGTCTTGTGGAATTATGCGTGGGACTTTTTCAGAACTTCTCAGCTGTTGTACTCGCATTGAACTTGAACTTGAAACATCGCTAATATAAAAATTACGGATATAAAATACAAATTATAACAGCGACATAGAATGGGGAAAGCTGGATGAATATCGTTTTGGATTTTAAATGAAGTCTATCCTATAGGGTTGGTGGCGTGGTATAGTGGTAACGCGTTTGATCCGATCAACGAAGTTACTGTACGGTACCCCAGGCCCGGTTAGTACTGCGATCAGTGACTGCCTGCGAGCAGGTAAACCATCTCGGTAATTAACTAGCCGCCTAGGTCAACTCAGTCTTTCATCCCTCCTGGGATGGTAAATCAAGCCTATCTGGCTGGGGTTAAGGTAGGCGCGTTCACCTGTGTCGGGTGACAGGTAACATTGTGTGATCCCATACGGCAGGTGACGCTCCGTAGCTCTGAGATGGGTGTCCCAATAAGGGCTATATCACCACCACCTTTACATATTTTTTAAATGTACTGACTGGTAAAGGTTCACCAAATTATTGATATTATGCAGTTCATTCTTCTTTAATTTATCGTCGACAGAAGTTGGAGGTTATCCATTAAGCTCAGACCGTAGATTACAGTTAAGACAAAATTTTTTGTAACAGAGTTTGTTGGATGAGGATGGAGTTAAAGGTCATACAGTTAGTAAATTTTAGTTGAAGTGAGATTTTTATCCATAGTGTTACAGCAATTATGTTTAAATATTTAGCTTACCTCCCATATTATCAGTTTTGATTGTATTTTTATCAGCAGTGTTTAAGCTCAAAGTAACTTATTATGATACATTGTTATGTCAGGATGTCAGAAGGAGTGGAGGTAAATAATGGTACTGGCGAGTCGATTGGCAGTATAAGCAGCAAGCCAGTCACGGGTGAGCAGGAAGCAGCAGTTGCTGATGAGAATATTGAGGAAACTGCTCAGCCCCATGCTGATGACACTGCAGGTCTGCAGCACTTCTGACTGTAGCTGTTGAAGTTTTTAACAATGACTTTAATGTTCAAAGCAAGACCGGGTTGGTGGCTTGGCATAGCAGTAACACCTTTCATTCGATCAACGGAGTTACTCTATGCTGGGCTGGGTTAGTATTTGGATGGGTGACTGCCTGCGGGCAGGTAAACCATCTCAGTATGTAACCAGCTGCCTAGGTCAACGTAGTCTTTTATCTTTCCAGGGTAGGTAAATCGAGTGCCGGCCTATTTGGCTGGGGTTTAGGCGGGGTGTGTTCACATGTGTCGGATGGCAGGTAACACTGTGTGATTCCATATGGCGGGTGACGCTCTGTAGCTGTGTGAAGAGTTTCTTATGAAGAGCTGTAGCATTTAACCAAAGATTTACAGAAAATTTGATGCCAAAATTAATGCCAAGGATTTGGGTCCAAGGCTAAGATATACTCAATCCCAAAGCCAAGGACATCTCAAACTTGTGCTAACAGAAAACAAAACAAATAAAATGGTAAATACTGCGCCACTCTACACTGACACATTTTTATAAAAATATTCATTGTTTAATATGTACCTAATAAAACATGTGCTAAAATGTTTGAGGGGTTTTTAAATAATGCAACAACTGTAGAAGCCCTGACGGGAGGGATATTGAAAAGAGGCAAGCCCTCTCCCCACTCACTGGCATGTTACACAGAGAAAAAATTTTGGAAATTGATAGTCATATTTGTGCAAAATGGTGCACTTTGATGGTGAAATGTTGAAAATGCACAACTTGGTGTATTTTCAAAGATCAGTTTAGTGATATTAGATCAGCAAAAATACATGAGCAATACCCTTTTTGAATTCATATAGCTGTGTCTAAAATTATTGCTAATTTTTTATTGCTCATTTGTATTCTCCGAGTTTTTAGTTTTTTATGTGCATTTGTCAGATTTATTAATAAATACTGTGTTACATGTGACTGTGTCTGTCTGTGATCTGTACTTATATATAACTTTTTATTCTCACATATGCAGAGAACACAAAAGAACAAAAAGAGGGATAGAGGCCTAGACCGACGCAGACAGACAGTTGTTGGTAATGGCGAAACCGCAACTGATGACGTTTTGAAACCAGCAAATGATGAGTGTTTTTATATGTCTGTGTGTATATTTTTTTATCTGTCTCTGTGCCTCTGTGTAGTATGTCTGAATACACATCATGTCTCCAAAAATCGGGGCCACTTTTATTTTTGAAATAACTCTGTGAAACATTAGCCAATTTTAATAATTTTTGGCACACAGCATCAAGAAGAAACTTGACATAAACGACTGTAGTTTGGCTCACCTCACGTTAATACTGTCTCTACACTACATTGTGAAATGCAGAAGTTGTAGTTTGGCCATTTACAACAATGAATTCATATGATGTAGCCATGCGTCAGCTCAGAAAATCATAGAGACCACGAAACCATTGAAAATTTGTTACGCATTTAACATTAATGATATTCATTTTAGTATTGTACATCAATGAACTGAAACGATGATTTTCTCTGGGTCACATGTTATTGAACGTGCTGTTGGCAGGTAGCGTCTAAGTCCACCACTTGCGTTCGTGCTGAAGAGGACATTTTGAGCACATGCTGTAACTAAAAAGCAGTCAGAGCCTGCATACCTCCGCCAAGGCATTGTTGTTCGCTAGGTGGCAGCACCATCTTTGGTTTTGCAGTGGTTTCCCTTATGCCCCATTGAAAGCTATAGTAACGAAAATTTCAAAGTGATCCAGAATCCAGGATTCCTTTCGGATCGCTCCCAAAATTGAATCACTGGTAGTTTGTGCCATTCCCGACATACCCTCAAAATTTCAAAAAGATCCGTCCATAACTTTTTGAGTTATTTTGCTCACACACAGACAGACAAACAGACAAACAAACAAAGTCTCCCAAAAACATTACCTTCTTGGCGGAGGTAATAAAAATGATGTGATGTAGCACGTATGACTTTTTGAGAGATAATAACTGTTACTTTTCTTTGTTGTCATTCAGTTAATCATTTCTGAGCCAATGCATATGTTTTCAGTATGAATTCATTGTTGTGAACAGCCAAACTACGATTTTTGCATTTCACAAGGTAGTGTAACAACATTATTAAGGTAAGGTGCGCCAGAGTTTAGTCATTTACGTCAAGTTTATCATAATGTTGCATACCAAAAATTATCAAAATCGGCTAATGTTTCATGGAATTATTCAAAAAATGTGTATGTATGTCTGTGTTTATGTGTCAGAGCCTGAGGCAGGGGCTGATGTCGAAACTGCTGTTGATGAAGTTGTGGAACCAGAAGATGAGCATCTTTCTGCTGTGGTATGTCGCCATTTGTCTTAATTTTTTTCTGCCACTAGTGTGATTTTGTTTTATTAAATGTAAATGGCTAAAAAGATAGCTGATCTCAGCTGTGGAGTGTCACCTGCCGTACGAGATCACACAGTGCTACCAGCCAGCCAACAGGTGAACATATTTTACCTTAACACCAGTCAAGCAGGCTGGTACTCGATTCAACTACATTGAAGGCATAGAGGGCTGAGTTGACCTTGGCTGGTTAGACTGAGATAATTCATCTGTTTGCAAACAATCACCAATTCAGACAATCAGACAATAATGCTTGATAGCAACCTCATTCATTCATTCATTCATGTTCGTCTGAAAAACGTTGACAAAAACCTGACTGGGAGTCAAACCCCTGATCTTTTGATCATGAGTCCAACGTTCTAACTGTTATGACACCAAGCCATTTTTTGTCAGTATGTAGTTTGAAATATACTGAGTGCACAGTATTCACTATGCATGTACATATATTACACTGTACAGAATTTAGTAATTTGCATTTTGTTATATGTTTTTTTTGGGAATATTTTAGGTTTCAGTACACCTGCCACAACATTGCGTGAGCTGTTAAAATATGTTAATGCGCAGCATACTAAGGTATTTAGCAGATTATTTAATAACTGCAGTATTACGAATTTTTCACAGAATGTGCAGGTGAACGCATTTTGAAAATCAGTCGGTATTTGATGAAAATTTGGATGAAAGTTTAGCAGCTTATTTTTTGACTTGCAGTGTAGTTTCTATGCTGCGATGATTGCTCAATCATTGTCAGTAGTGACGTAATGGCAGAAGGGATACAGCAGGGGAGGAGGGGCAGTTGCCCACCTTAAAGTTTTGGCTGTCAGAAAGTTGTCAAAATGTCTTATCTTGTTTTAAATTTTTTAAATAAAACATTTGGAGATGAAAACGCCAATCTTGGGAAAATTTATGGCAAAAATTGGAATTTTGAACACCCACAACCTCTTCTGTCAGATATTTGCAACTGTGTCGGAATTGTCTCCGAAATTTGCCATGTCACTCAGAAAATTGCAACTTCTGTTTCACGTAGTTTTTTTAACCCACGATGGTGCTGGTTCGTAGCGTAATATGGTGAAGAAGCGTATAGTTCTGAGCAAGTTGACGCCGGATATGTGGAAGCGGGAACACAATGCTGCCATCGATGCATTCCTCGGACCCGTCGATTCCTACCCATGTCTCCTCACCGCGTACATCGACGCCGTCAGTGGTCTCGTGCTGGCCGGCTCAGTTCCCTACGGCTCCGTCGGAGAGATGGTTTATTTTGTACGCCGACGATTGATCACCACCATGTCTTTTGAACATGCCATCGAGGAACCAAGCGTGACCGTGGAATCATTCTTCTCCGAGATCCAACATGGTGTGGTGTCCGGTCGACACATCGAGAGTCTGCTGAGAATCATGACCGGGGTCTATGTGCCAATGTTCTTTCGTAATACGACATGGCCCGACAGGTCTGTAAGGTTTTAGTCTTTTAATCAGTCAGTTAATCTATCAATTAGTCAGTGAATCATTGACATCCAACTGAAAAGCTAAATTCCAAAACACAGTCATGGCCGTTTTTTATTTTGTGGAAAAAGCAGTTAAATTTCATAACTCAGTCATTTCATGTGTCATTTGCTGCAGATAACAAAAAATGGAAGGACTGGGTTTTGGAATATATGTCTTCAATCAGACGAGCGCTAATGAACAAAAAAAGGAAAAACAAAATTTAGAGTCTAGGTGCCTTTGTTCTTCCCTAATACGACCTGAGCCCAACAGGTCTAGTTTAATTCACTTCAGTAACAATACTTGTCTTTTATGCACAAACTATGACGACTGCGTTAACGCATAATAGCTACATACGTGTAGAAACATTTTTGTCTTTAGCTGGTCTTCAACTGGTTAAATGTCAATGACGTGTTCTTTAGTTTTGATGGCAAACTGTTTCACTCTGATGGACCAGCAGCCCAGAAACTTTGAGGACCAAAACCCACAGTTCTGTTCTGTGTGGCTGTCAGACAAGCGTTTTCAGTCAGAGGACTAATAAAATGTAGTCTTGTTTACAAGTGATATTTTAGTTTAATTGCTGCAATATTTTTTCCAGGAGAAATATGGATTTTTTGTCAAGTTGCATGCTCGCAGGTCATAATTTTTGGTGCTCTTTGTTGTCTTTAGCATAAAGAACGATTTTGTGTCTCAGCTGCACAAGTTTATGGCAAGTTTGACAGACACACGATGGAAGATGGACGGCAAAACGGTGCTCTACATTCCGCATGAAGGCACCGTGGTTCCCGTCTCTCCAACCACTGCCAAGAACAAAGAACTCATCAGTCGTCTTGAGAGTATGAATTGTTTTAGTTTTTTTTCAATTTTTTTTTATTTTAGTGTTTTTATCAAAAATTAATTATTGTGCATGTTATAAATTGCTATATTATTACTATTATTTTTTTATTATTATTAGTTGTGTTTATTTGTATCAAATGCACACTGAACATTAAATAATGAACATCCAGGACCAATGTTTTCATTGATGGGCTTTTTTGTTATTTTATGTGTTAGTGGCAATGATACACTCAACGCTGCAGATCAAGGAAATGAGCAAAATGCAGTTCAGACTTTGCAGAACACTAACCTGCAGCCTGTAGTAGTAGTAATTGTTGTTGCTTTGCAGCATTGATTTCTTGCAGACATTAGAACGTTGAGAAAGTAGTAGTAGTTGTTGTTGTATTTGTTGTGAGTTGGTGTCCTGGCTTAGCAGTAACGCGTTGTGTCCGATCAACGAAGTTGCTCTACACTGGGCTGGGTTAATACTTGGATGGGTGACTGCCTGCAGGCAGGTAAACATTCTAGGTATATGTAACCAGCCGCCTTGGTCATCTCAGCCTTTCATCTCTCCGGGGCAGGTAAATCGAGTACTAGCTTATCTGGCTTATCTGGCTGGGGCGAAGGAGAGGCGTGTTCACATGTGTTGGGTGGCAAGTAACACTGTGTGATCTCCTATGGCAGGTGATGCTCATTAGCTCTGAGATAAGTTGTAGTTGTATTAGTAGTAGTTGTTGTTGTTAGTGGCAATGATAAATTGGACAAATTGGGTCAAAGAAGTTTTAAGTGCCCAAACTTTGGAGAATGCCAGTCTACCACTGGTAGTAGTATTTGTCCTTATAGTTGTGTAGTAGTAGTTGATGTTCTAATAGTGGTAGTTGTTGTTGTTGTTTAGCTGCAATGATACACTGGACGCGTCAGATCAAGGAGGTTCTAAGTGCCCAGGATGCTGTCCAGACCTCAGAGAATGCCGGCCCACTGGAGGAGATTGATTTCTGGAAGAACCGGTGTGCAGACCTGTCAGGCATCACCACGCAGCTCGACAAGCCTGGAGTCAAACGCATTACAAGCCTGTTACAGCTTGCTAAATCATCTTATGTTCCGTCGTTTCTCAAACTGTCTAGCCAGATCAAGGTGATGCATATTCACTGTAATATTTCTGGCTAAGGCTAACCTATTTAAAGTTTTTTGATATATTGTCGACGTCATAGTGTCTTTCTAGTAGTTGAATACAACATTGTTTTAGGACACAGGCTGATGGGCTACTCAGCATGTTATTGAATTACTATTTTTTACAACGTAGACAAACCAACAGCCCAAGTTGTTTCACTGCAGATTTCTGTTTTTTTTTGTTTCAGAAACTTGACGGCATTTCATTTGATTTGTAATCGCCGCACTGGCTAATTTTTTGTTTGTTTATTATTTTTCTTACCGGTATTCTGCATGTTTTACAATGTTTCATACTAGTGTATTTTTATATCGTGTTGGTCTTTTCTGCAGCTTCTGAGCATTTTATTCAATAATTTGTTCACAGTGAATGTGGTTCGTTATGCTAAAATGCTGCTGTTGCTTTTTCCAAGATTAACTTCAGTTTTATGAGATAACTGAAGCTTCAAAAACCCGGGCATTTAGTGCATTAAGCTGTAAAGTCTTAGTGTGGTTGATTCAAGCATCAAGCAATGGGATGTCTCCTGTCTGCACTGTTGCTCTAGTTGTTTGCTAGCACAGGCAAATAGATGGCCAGATAATGCACCCCAGTATCAAGTATCATCATAAACTCATGGCAATCAGCTGCCAGTTTCAAGATTGCAAAACGCTTTTGGTCATGAATCTGACTCGCTTATGGAGCACTCTATTAAGTACTCGATCTTTACTTTTTTTAGGCGGAATTGCTATTGCAGTGTAAGCGACTTGTGCGGTCCACTGACACGTTATGATGGACGAGTTCTCTTGATTCAGTTTCAGGCGTTGAACTCTCAGCCAGAACATGGAATTGCGAATTGCAGTCAAAACGTCATTTGTATAGGCTACCATCTCGTGTTGACTATTGTAACGCTGTGCTGGCTGAGTCACCAAGAGTCTTAACAGACAAGTTGCAGAGAGTGATCAATTCACCTGCTCGTGTCATCACTAACGCTCGGAAGTACGACAGTGGTTTGTCGTGATTAATGCATGATGAGCTCCACTGGCTTGATGTCACCGATCGAGTACGATTTAAGCTCGCAGTGCTCATGTATCAATGTCTCCATGGAACTGCTCAGCCGTACTTGATGGACAGTTGTACACTCACAGCAGAAGTCACTGGCCGTCAACATCTGCGTGCTGCCACTCAGCGGAAGTTGGTCGTACCGCGCTATCGATTGAAAGTTTCGGTCGTCGGCGCTTTTTCTGTTGCAGGCCCGTCGTCTTGGAATTCACTGCCAGACAGTCTTCCTGACCCAGAACTGAGTCTCGAGACTTTCAAATGTCAGCTGAAGACATACATTTTTGCGAAATATTGATGACAAAATGTATTAAGCACATTAGAGATTTTTTTGAGTATGCGCTAAATAAATTTAAACTTTACTTACTCACTCACTTACTTACCACTTGGTGAATACAAACAAAGATTTGTGTAAACTTGCCACACTGATTCCGCCTTTTGTCAAATTACTTTTGTCCTTGTGTACCTTTAGTGTTTTGGTGTCACAGGATGGTTCGCACCAGGCGCAGATCAACCTCAAGTTTCTATCAGTCCTCAAGGATCCATGTCATGAGCTGGCCGAAGCTTATCCCAAGGACATTCCACCAATGCTGCCTAGGATCCTCAGCCTGATTCGCATGATCTGGGTCAACTCCGAGTTCTACAACACCAGAGAACGTCTCACTGGCATTCTCCGAAAGGTTATTTGTAGAGCTGTCGAATTAACGCATTAATTAACGTGTTAGTGTGTTAATAAATTATCATGCATTAAAAAAATTAATGTGCATTAAAAAATTAACGCACCTACGTAAATTTATGTTAATTTACTAAATTCTGTGAAACAAAAGGTCCAATATTTTGTTAAACTGCGGTTATTTGACAATCGATTGAATTCAAGTAACTAAACTGTAGTTGCTGTTCCATCACTACGACGGGCTAATAGATTTTACGTTAGCTATGACGTCAGTTATTGCTAATTATACGTTTTAAAATGTGGTTCTAACTTTCTATATTTTACAGGTACGGCCCACCAAACGTAGCGGGTCCCAGGGTAACTTATCCCCTTACTCTCCCTCTCGATCGACGCACTGCGTGCATTAAGGCCGGTTCACACTAGCCGTGTTCACGGGCCGTGTTTACGGCCCGTGTACACGCGTGACTAAATTTTACGCCCGTGTTAACTTTACGGCCCGTGTTCACGGTCGTTGGTTTTGTGCCCCGTGGACCGTGTGCATGAGCCGTGTCATTGCAGCGCTTCAATATAGTATTTCAAGCGCAATTTTGCCAACAAAATAGATAGATTTAATATAAAAATACTGTTTTTCGTTACGTTTTTATTCATTGCGTTATACATGAAACTAAAGAAAACAATGGCATTGGCTATTGAGACGAGCAATACACCGGTGCAAAGATAGTCTCTTAAAGACGTCGGAAACAGCTGAGTCTTTCACAGAGACAGATGTGTCAGTAGACTTTCTGCAATAAAGCCTACTAACAATAATACGAAATTCACAAAAAAAATAATTTAATAATGTCAACGACAATGACGTCGTGCTTACGTTATTCGCAATGCTGACAAATATAAAAGGTATTTTCTGATTGGTTGATATATCGCCTACACGGGCCGTGAACACGAGTGCGCTGTTCACACTACCTGTGTTCGCGGGCCGTGTTGAGAAAAAGCATTGCACGACAATGCTTTTTCTCAACACGGCCCATGTTTACGGGTGCCCTGTTCACACTAGCCGTGTTCACGGCCCCTGAACACGGGTGGAAAAAATGCAACAGTGTTCACGGGCCGCACACACGGGCCGCGAACACGGCTCGTGAACACGGCTAGTATGAACTGGCCTTTAATAACACGTTAATTATTGCATTAAAAAATTAACGCAGTGCGTTAATGCATTGAAAAAATTAACGCTTCGACTGCTCTAGTTATCTGTCATCTGCTTTTTATGCGCGAAAGCAGCTACTGCTTGAAGCGCAATTCTGTCTGTCCTTCCGTCCGTCCGTCTGTCTGTCCGCCCGTCCGTCTGTTCGTCACACGGGTGGATCAGTAAAAAACGGTGCAAGCTAGAATTGCCAAATCTTCACCGTCGGCTGCATGGAAGACTCTAGTTTCAGGAACCGTAAAGCTTTGCCATAAATTCGAAGGGGGTCACTTCAAACGAGGGTGCTAAATGAGAGGGGGTGGGCAAAATTTGTGATTTTTTGTTAATAAATCGCTCTATCTCAGTAACGGTGCAAGATAAGGCCTAGGTTACTATTAATCACTAATAGGAAATCGTACACTGGTTTCGATTGGCGCCGAATTCATGACCTTGGATGACCTTGAACGCCAAAATAGGGGGTTTTATGGATTTTTTTGCGATTTTACGCTGCGACACAAGGCTATATTATTTAAAAGGTGGCGCCACAGTACTGGCGTTGGTGGAGTGGCGTAGTTGGTAATGCGTTTCAGCTGAAACGAAGTTACTCTACGCCGGACCCGGTTAGTACTGCGATGGGTGACTGCCTGTGGGCAGGAACTGCTATAGGCTTCCGCACGTCCCGTGAGCATAAGCTGAAATTTTTTGTTACTTTGACAATCTGTTACAACTTTTAACACTGTCATGTTTACTAACTTTTTGCTGTGCGAAACTGCAGCTCACTCAGAATAATTTTTGTTAATTTATGTAAAATGACTGCTGTTCACTGTCGTGGTAATGTTGCTTTAATATCCGCTTTTTTGTGAAGCAGCTTGGAGCCTCCGATTTTAGGGGCCCCCAATTCATGCATGATT
>Ga0209671_1004081_pt1 | contig 14316 bp, 10 predicted proteins | sample WorMetHERISLAND2_2_FD_187401 | JGI IMG/M metagenome (GOLD analysis project Ga0209671, IMG submission 187401) | Marine gutless worms symbiont microbial communities from Max Planck institute for Marine Microbiology, Germany - Olavius geniculatus... | ecosystem: Host-associated > Annelida >... | reverse complement strand
ATGTTATTCCTAGTGCTCCAGGCTAACCATTTTGAAAAAATCAGCTTGATACTAATTTTTTCCTTAGTTGACCCCAATATGACCTAATACTCCTGGACTATAAGCTGTAGCACGTCTTCCCTAGTGACAGTTAGGTTTTTTTGTGTTTTCAAGTTAGGAGACAATACGGGACAAACAGATGGATAGACGAAATGGATGTATAACAAAATTTACCAAATTTAGTACAACCGCTCTAGCCACATAAACAAGTACAGCTCTGCTAACACAAACAGGAACGCGCAACAGCAGTGCACCATCGTATGCTAGTGATGCGTAGACTTCATCCATAGATCTCATCCGTACGGCTTTTGGCTAGTTTCACAGAAAGCCCGGCTGGATGTTGCAGATTTTCCCTACCCCCCTCTCATTTAGCGCCCTCGTTTAGGGTGACTCCCTTCAAATTTACGGAAAAGCTTTATGGTTCCTGAAAATAGAATCTTCCAGGCAGCCAATAGTGAAGATTTGGTGATTATAGCTTGCACCGCTTTTGACTGATCCACCGTGTGACAGACAGACAGACGGACAGAATTGCGATGGCTAAGATGCGCTACAACAGTAGCTGCTGTTGTGCGTAAAAATCCATGCAACATTAACAATAGCACATCATATGAATCAAACATGCAGATAGGATCACAGCCGGCACACCGTCGGAAATACTTAGTAGGCTACCTGCACAGAATTACTGAGACCACCGGCCATACTCTGAGGTGCATTAGCACGATGCATACGCAGTGTGTCACTCACGGTCAAGTTCTCCTGCTGCATGAGCCAGCCGACATTGTCAGTAGATCAACAACACCAGTCACTACTATAAGTACATTCAGACTTGCTACTCACTACTCAGCATACATTTAGACATGCAGACATATATTCAATGAGAACCATTATGACATTGGCACAGCGAGTCCGAAGTGTGTCAAGTTCTGTATCGGCCAACAGATCAACAGTATACATGTATAGTAGCACGTGTCACTATGCTCAGCAGTCAGCACTTACTGAGCATAGTTACTAGTTACTAAGTCAACATCAGAAACACTGATACACATCTTTGTGATTTTCATCAACAACAATGAAAATTGCCACTAACAAAAAGTAGCAAATTCATTAACAAAACAAAAGACTATGGTAATGAAAATTAACACGAAATAAGTAAAAAAATTCACCCTGTTGTTCACTGCTGCAGTGGCACTGTTGATGACCTCATCGCGGACCAGAACGTCTCTAGATATGTCTCCCACGGTAGCACCAGTATGTAACTCTTGACCCTCCACCACAGCTGAGCTGCCCGGCGTTGATGCCTGCCACATACATACAAACATATACCAGCCCTATCGTGACAGTAACAGCAGCACAGGTCAAAGGTCAAGTCGCACCAGTTTATGTAACTGTTATAAAGCACTGGTTGGCTTTATCAAATGCTAATTGTCAATATTCATTAATTTTCTGGTTGCTAATACATCTTAATACCTTAAAAATAAGGTACAAAGTATTCACTTTTCCTTTTCATGACTTTGGCCATGTTCGGAACTGTGATGTCATCTGCAGGAGGGTTGCTAACTAGCTTCACTGCCTTGAGGTCAAATGCAGCTTAATTTACGGCGAAATAGCCTCAAAAAGCCAAATTTTTCATCAGTATAACCCACTAAAAATCACAATATTCCAGCACTTCGTTATTTTACTAACTGCACACCTCTAGTAGTAAACAAATAAACAATGACGTAATTTCTGATGTCACCCATGCCTCATTATTTGTATGATAAATTCGATATTATTCTGAGTAAAACCGACAAGTTAACTATGTTTTCAATGCGAATGTCAGTTCGGCAACAAAGCGTCCTGTGAGTGACGTCATCAGCACTGTGGCACGATTGGGTGTGTTTGGCTAGCACAACATATTTCTCTGAAAATTACTTCAAAGCGATGTTTGCATTTCATTGGATCAGCGTATTATTAATTAGTGTTACATTCTACACATATTTAACCAATATAGTTTTTTTTGGCGCAACTTGGCCTTTAAAGGTTGCATATAGCTGAACTATAAAGCTATGAAGCATTTGGGATGACAAACAGTGTTACCTACCACCCAAAAAAAGTGCACATGCCCTGCGTTAACCCCAGCCACAGAAACTGAGGCCAGTACTCTATCTACCTACTTCGAAATGATGGAAGGATGAGCTAGCTGAACTTGGTGTTGGTTATATGCTAGTACCAAATTATGCTGTTTGGTGATACACACAAATAAATATCATTAATCACAACTGCTTATTAAATCAGACAAGTAACGATGAAACAAGATACAAAATGCAAAAAAAAAATATTTTTTAAGGCGTTCTCATGGAGGTACGTTACAAACTGCGTCGAACGACAACACGTTGGCACTTAATATATAATATGTGCATCATTAATAACTTCAAAATTCAACTAAACCAGATGTCTCACATATGCATCCCAAAGGCTGCTTGCAGCTGTCAGTCTGTCTGCAGCCCAAAACGACTATCACAGACCAGCAAAAATCTACCAGTAAGTGCCAGCAAGTGAGTGATCAGCCAGTATTATTAAACACCTGAATTGGTTGAGGCGTAAGAATGTCAACAACAATCAGCAAAAGACATCCAACATGAAACCGCGTAACTCAGTATGATAGAGGTCTCGACAGATTCTGACCTGTTTTTCATTCCAGTCAAAGACCCAATCGCAATGCCACCCATGCCTATCAAGCGCGTCCATAAACAGTCGGTGCAGATAGCCGTAGTCGGGTGTCTCAAAGAAGTCCAAGTTTCGAACGTAACTGAGATACGTAGCCCACTCCTCTGCAACGTACATCAATATGTGCTAGAAACAGCTGTCAGCTGACGGCGACGCTAGGTTCACTGGCTCTTTTGCATAAAATAAGCCAATATTACAAAATAGCATCAGCAGCTTTCATAATATACCCGTCACCTGATACCAAACTTCAGCATGTGACATCGACTGAGTCTGATGCTTTGTTTATTCACTATTTGATAACATTAACAAGATTCACGTAAACAAAAAAACCCGCAAAGGTTACACGTAACTAGTAAGTCTCATAGTGTTCACAGCAGACACAAACGCGCCATACAGCTTGTACAGTATATTTATAAATCTGTATCTGTGAGTGCTGCTCTTACACGTAACATGACAAAATTTTACACAAGCCACATCTGCATTCAAGTCACATAACTAAATACAATGTGATTTCCTGGACAAAAAGTCGCATAGCAAGCTGTACAGCATCTTGGCTGTGGATTCCTTGTATGCCTTCGATTTAAAATGGATGTGCTCCTGACATTTGATCTGTTGCGAATTTAGGTAGAGCATGCTACACCACAAAGTTTGAGCCAGACGAATACTGACCAGCCTGGTCTCTGCACAGAATCTCCACGGGCACAGCACGCTTGGTATCACCGATCTTCTGATACCGTTCTTTCAGAGTATCGGCCTTCAGTCCTTGCCACGGCAAACTGCCACGCAAGAAGTACAGGAACATGTGACCAAGAGCTTCAAGATCATCCCGTCGACTTTGCTCTGCAAAACACCGCAGAATACATATCTCTCTGTAACCAAAAACAAGTGTCGATAATTATCTTTGACACACTTTTGAAAACATGTACTGGTAAATACCTCAGTTATGTGACACGGGCTGTCTGTCTTCATGCAAGTTAACTAAAAGGTTATCTATTGATCCCGAGGAAATATTCCGTTGGGATTTGGCACAGCTCAAGAAGAAAATGATCCGCAACCATTTGTGGACTCCGGCTAGATCACACTGCAGATTCTTTACCCCTAGAAGACAAGGCATAACTAGAACACAGATGTGTTTGCTAGATGATGGCACCAATCTTGGTGGAGGTCTGGATTAATTAAAATTATATTTTCAATCTTTAGTGCTTTGATAACGTTAGCTGACTGTCAGAAAGAGCAACGTGCCTTCAAAAAGTCTGTCAAACCTGATATGAGTAGTTTCGGCCTATCCTGTGATGATGCTTAAGATAAACCAAAAATTTGAGCTAACACTCACGAGACGCATGAAAGCCTATAGCAGTTCCTGTTTGCAAATCATCAGTCTATCTCCAGCCATTTCGTCACAGTTCATTCTTGGAGTGTGCGCTGCAGCTGAAGATTGAAAAAATCAATAAAAACCCCTTATTTTGTAAGTTCAGAGTCTTTCAAAGTCATCGAAGACTAAAAAGCTCGTCACTAGTGTTTGTTGTGATAGGCAGCATGCCCATGTATGTCCACCTGCAACCGTTTTTTCACGAAAGACTGGCCAACCAAGGTAAAATAACAACTTTTACAAAGGTACTGCTCTTTGATGCTCTCGTGTGCAGGTTTCCTTGAACCTACAAAATCAAGACTTAAACCGTCGAAATCTATGTTTGATGCTGAAAATTTCATACACAGCTTCTCCATGTCTATCTCGATTTTGGCGCAATTTTGATTTTGCTCTTGAAATGTGTCTCACAGCCCAAAATCGACAAAAAAAATCCACAAAACTCGTATTTTGGCATTCAAAGTCATCCAAGGTCATTGAACTCGGTGGCAATCGAGAGCCAGTGTACTACTTCCTATTAGTGATTAATAGTAACCTAGGACCTATCTCGCACAGTTATTGACATCCAGCGACTTATTGGCTAATGTTTTTGTGTTATAATCAGCAATAACTGGAGTCATAGCTATGACTCAAACTGGTGAGAAACCTTTGCCGAGATGCGTGTTGATGCTCATGTAGCGAGCAGTTCCCGTCAAGCTCTTATGCTCGCGATACGGAATGTGCTTGTTGCTATCGGGATCAATGTACTCCTTCGCAAGACCAAAGTCTATTATGAATATTGTGTCCCGCTTGGAGCTGGACGCTCGGCCAATGAGAAAGTTCTCCGGCTTTACATCACGGTAAATGAGCAGCTTGGAATGGACGAATTCCATACGCTGAATCTTCAACACAGACAGCCTGATCTGATATCTATATGTTATACATACTATGAGTCAAAAAATAAAACATTAAACTAGATTATATATATCTGCACAAAACACCAACAGACATCTTAAACTTTTTCACCAGTACAACAGTTTTGAAAACTGTGTAATGAAAACTATAATTTCTGTTCCCACAACACCTCAAAAATGTTGCAACACTTATCTCGTAAAATATATATTAGTTTTCAAAAACTGCGGTCATTCATACCAAATTGTTGCAAATTTGTAACTGCAAAAAATGTTGAAAACTGGTCAATGCTTGGCAAAGATATAGACAACAGACAGTCTTGCATCTTTTTTTATGACTCAACTTAACATCGTTCAACACTACCAGCATCGCTGTAAGAAGTCAAAAGAAGTCAAAATGTGCAGATATATAAGTTTGATCAAACTAAAAAACGTTCATACTTCACAAAGTGCCATCTACCCAATCAGCAAATTATAAAATAAAATAAGATTAAGCTAAAGTACATTAACACAGCTGCAGTTAGAAGAATCAGCATGTTCAGTATGATTAGCATTACAATTATGCCTCAGCCAAGCAAACTGGTGAGCAAATGAAATTATTAAGCCGAAAAAAATTATCCTAAACTGCTGCATAATAACACTGTAGTTGAAATATTTGTCAGTTTGCCTCAGTGTCAACTGTCGGTTCTTTTGCTGGTAAGAACCTCAGATTTCGGACACTCAATGAGGTCTAAACCAGCAAAAACTTCACTCAGACTGATTTCTACAACATAAGCAGCCTAGCACATAATGCTTGTACCAAGTTATAATATTTCAAAAGTAAAATTTACCAAACACAAATTCAGTTTTGTTCCACAATTACTGTCAAAAAATGTTGCATTTATTTGGTATCAAAATCTATATAACAAATTTATGTTTCTGCCACAACAGTTTTAACTGGTTTAAACCACAGATAAATCACCTTCGGGGAAACCTGCCAACCCTTGTTTGCAAACTGCCTATTAATGCCCGGTCCCAGCAACTAAAGACTGCATAAGTTTTTAAAATAATACGACAATGACTGACCAACTGAATAGCAATCATGAGGACTGTCTTGAGTGAGAACTTGCGACTGCAAATATCAAACAGATCCTCCAGACTCTCCCCGAGTAACTCCAGCACGAGTGCATTGTATCGACCGCACGGTCCAAAATAGAACACTTGAGGCACACCCTCTAAAACAACGCAACAAACGGCATACAAGTGACTCCAGACAGAGAGCATCATGCAATCAAAAACAACAAGAAATACATGAAAGTATCAAATCTGCAAAGATAAAAGGTAAAGGTCGTCAATTTGTATAGCGCATTGTCGCAAACACGCCTCTAATGCGCTTTCGTCACTAACCAGAGCCACCTGCCGCACGGCCACCGTGTGCAGCCTGCAGACACAGGCTGGTGCAGGGGCCGGCTAGGCAGCGCCAGTCAGTTGTATCGTAACCATAACCCATGTAAATGAGTTACTACTCATTTTATCGTCCCACGGAGGGTAGAAGTCTGAGTTGACCTAGCTGGCAGGCAAACTATAAAGCTGATTGCTGACACCACGACCCAAACCCTGATCGAAAATATTTTAAACTGAAAACTGGCATAACAGTTACTACTGACCCGGGGCACGTTCACGAATTCTGGCTTTTTCTATGCATTTTGCTTTCAAGCTATCAACTCATGAATATTACAGCACATTACAGGCCACATTACAGCACAGCAGGAGCTGTAATGTGGCCTATTAAGAAGGCTATGTAACAATAAGCAGCTATGTAGAAGATTATCACATATACGCAATGCAGCAGCACATGCAGGTTGGTCAAAAATTGACAACTGACTCAAAACTGCACGTCCACAACTAACAGACAACAACCAAAAATGTGAAAAATAAAATTCCTTAAACTTAACAATACTGAGAATTTACCAAATATGAACAGAACTGTATGACTGAAAAATTTTCATTACTTCTAACGGAATATGCAGAACTTTACTTTAGCACCACTAGCTGACACAAGTTAAAGCAAAATTTACTGCATCAGTTACACGTCAGTGTAGCAAGACATAGTATAACACGTAACACAACACAGACAAATGGACAAACACATAATACACAACCATTTCAACACTATGGAGAAAGCGAAGTATTGTATGGCAAGCAAAAAAAATAGCACGTTGATTTAATTTAGCACAAATTATCTAAATAAATTTCAAGTTATGATAAATGAATAATGAATTACAGCAAATAGAGTAAGCTAGTAGCCTACCTGCATGACCGAGCTGCTTGTAAAATCTATACTCCAAATGAAGCTGTGGAGCTCGTGATTTCATCGGTTCCTGCAACGGTTTCAACATAAATTATTATAATAATACTATAATACCATAACAAATCCATAAGTAAATGCAAACAGACATGAAAGTAAAACAGTAAGCAGATGTTGAGCAATATGTCATATCAGAATGTGAAAATTTGCACCGGTATCAAATGAACTGTGCCATTCAAGAAATCAGAAAAAGAAACAGTGTTTGGAGATTCATCATCATCATCATCAAGCACATGCCCCGAGCTGGAGCGTAGTGGTTTCCATGAGGTGCTTCCAGTGTTCTCGATCCTGGGCGCATCTCCAAGCCGAGTTGAGACCATGATTATGAGGCTGGAGATCTGCTCCCAGGGTACGTAGCCACGTGTGGCGAAGGCATCCGGGAGGGCGCTTCCACTCTATGGGCAGACCTCGGATTGACGTTTTGAGTGCTCTGGAGATGTCAAGTGACACGTCCATCCTTGCCACGTGACCGAAGAGTCGAAGCCGACTTCTGTGGATCAGCTGAGACAGCTGCGGCAGTGAGCCAGCTCGAAGTCAAAGCGTGGCGTTGGCTACATGATCCACGTATAGTATACAGAGAATACGACACAGGCAGATGTCATCAAAACTCAAAAGCATCAACCTTGTCTAATAAGGCTCGTGTTAGGGCCCATGTTTCAGAGCCATATAATAAGTCTGGTTGGATGTAGGTACGATACAGTTGGGCCAACTGTTTGGAGATTGCACAGTACAAACAAACGTCTTCTAAACAACAAGCTCTTTTCATCACTAGGGATGTCATCTGAGCTTTGGACAAAGGCATTTCAACAATAAGTACAAGCATAAACCTCCCACAATATATTGTAAAATTTCAAATTCAGATCTACTGTACTTGCTGTGAAGAAACTGTTATTTATAATGATCCAGTCAACCAGCTGCCCAACCACTCATTTCTATTTCACTATGACACTGCAGCTTTGTCATTTATCCAGTATCTACACCACATGTCATTATGGGCGATGGTCTTAAAAACGTAAACACAAAACTTACAAGTTTAACCGCGACATGTTCATTGTTATAGAGATTCTTCCCTGTAATGCACAGCACAACATGCTGAAAGTGATGTCTGTGTTACTAATTTGAATCGAAATCTGTAATCAAAATAATAATCTATAAAAAGCGTACAGCACTCAATAGCTATAATTATTATATTTATGCCATAATAACAATAACCTGCTGTATGGTGGTACATGGTAATGCACAACTGACAGTCACATGATTCGCAAAAAAATAATAAAACCACCATTATGCTACCAGTCGGACATAGCAGAAAACTGAACATATCAGTGTTAATCCTAATCTCTGACATTATTAGTTAAAATAAACTATGTATTACACTAATTTGCAGAAAAATAAATACAAAAAAGCATACATTTGAATGCAATGTACTGACATTAGATAGAGGGTCTGTAGCAAATCTTCCAACATCAGACAAAAATTACACACAAAAATTCACCACCCCATAAGCTTCACTTCATGCAGTTATCATAAGCCTATCATTGATTCTAACCCTAATTCTAACCCTAATCCAAACTCCAGATCATCACTTCAAGCTTTGGGGTAGTGAACTTCTGTAACAGTGCTTAACATACATGTAGACGTAGAGAGTGCTATCGAATAACTTCCTCACCTAAATTCTAACCCTAGCTCGAACCTTAGCCGAGTTCCATGCAAAAAGCTAACCCTATCTGTAACCCTAGATCACTATTTCAAACATTGTGGGTGGGGAAGATTTGTGAAATCGCCCACATAGTTAAATCAGATGCCGGAGCACAGATTTACAGATGGTTTGGCTGCAAAACATTTCGGCCGCTGGTCGATTCGGCTGCCAAAAATGTTGAGTTTGACATATCTCGACTTCCTTCACTAATGCAGTGACGCAACTTCATGCAAGTGTGAAGCGTAGAGTAGACGAAAGCACCAGACAGCTATGTTGCGGACTCGTGGTACTTCCAGTGCTGCCACATCAGCAGGCAGTGCATCCAGACATTAACTGTTTAACCAACTGAAACCAGGCGTGAATGTCTCATGTACAGAGTATTAGGCAGGGATAACAAGACTCGGTGACTTAGGACCACACGTTTAATTAGGCTAATGGACTGACATCACATGAACTCATTTGCCTAAATATTCGTCATGCAGCCGAATCAACTGGCGGTCAAAACGTCCTGCGGTCGACAGGAGACAGATATAAACTGGTGCCCCAGTTGTGTAAATATGATCCCAGTAAACACTTTTTTTGCAACTCGCTACCTGATGATGTTGTATTGGCATGCAGTGTTAGTAGTTTCAAGAGATGTTTTGATTTGCTTTGGCGTAGTTTTAGTTTGTATTATGATTACAAATCCGTTATCTAGTACCGGAAGTCAGTGTAAAAACAGTATTAGTTTAGTTTTTTGTTGATAATTGTGTTAAAGTATCTACTTCAAATGGAAATAGAAGCCTTTGGCCTGCTTCCGGCTATTCATTGATGATGATGAACTGGCTCTAAACTAGAGCAATAATGTAAAAAAATCTATCACACAAAATAACAGCTTAGCAACCCACCAAGCCGTAATTCACCAAAATTTCCACTGCCTATCTTCTTTCCAACGCGGAAATTCGGTCCAACCATGAGAACACCGGCACTAGAGCTGCTATCCCGATGACTTGCATCAGAAGACCGTACACGACCACTGCTAGGCCCAGTCAGCCTGGCTCTAGCATCATCAGACGACCGCACTCGGTCTAACTTCTGCTGCAAGGCGGTCATCCCACTAGTCAGTTACCAAGCAGAAGCAACCCAGAGGCTACATTACACAATAAATCACTGCTGAAAACCGACTCAATTGACGCCGTACGAGGACAGGAAAAATATCCTTTCAAAGGGTCAAACAGCAATCAATAAAATAACAACAAGGAACAGTCAAAACATGACAAAACGTCTTTGACAACCAAAATTCTCAGACTTAACAACTTCCGGTCCGGTAAAACCAACCATAGATATGGCTTCTACCACAAAATTCTACAGTGAACACAGTGAAATGTTTCGCTGCAACATATTGTTACAGATTTAAACGTTTTTAATAAAATTTATCACTTTTTGGTTCAATTTTTCCAGTAGTTTTTGTTTATTTTAAAAATTGCACTTTTTAGAGTTACCCATTTTGAAGCATTTTCGTTACTTATTTTTTCGGCCACTCCTATACGGATTCAGCAGCTGGTTGTTGACAAATTGTTGTTGTTTGTGTTTTAATGGGATTTTATCGAATTAATTAATAATTTACCGTGAGTTGAGTCGGGTATAAGACTGCCATGTTGTGATCCAGCGCGTGTTCTGGGTATTCGTTGAGTTCTGTGTACTTTAGCAGTGTAGTTTTTACTGCGGTATGCCTGAAGAATTATGGCTTTTTCGCCCCTTTGCCGGTTCGCCCTCTGGCCTGTTCGCCCCCTGGCTCTTTCGCCCCCTGGCTTGTTCGCCCGTTGTGCCAGGCTGATTCGCCCTTTGGCTTGTTCGCCCTCTGGCTCGTTCGCCTTCTGGCTTGTTCACCGCCTGGCTGATTTGCCCTTTGGCTTGTTCGCCCCCTGGCTGTATCACCCCCTCGTTGAATATATCGGTGATTCATTATTGTGGCTTGTGTTTCAATTTACAGAAAGGCAACAAGAAAGTGTAGCGTCACGTCACTGATTAATAGTTACTTCAATTAACGTTATATCTGACAAACTCAATAAAAAGTGATCACAGTTCACATAGTCAGTAATGTTTGGTTTCATTGCAGAGGCGGAACTATTATATATAGCCTATACCTAGAACGCTTAAAACTCGGCTAATGCACGACATTAATCACAAGAGGATATGTGCATTATTGGAAAAGAAGAAGAAGAATGTGTCAACGTCAAGCTTCCTTTGAAATGAATTCTTGCAGGTATACTTGCGTCTAGGCCTAATAACCGCTTGACGAACGCCTAGATCTATGGACAGCGTCAGACAACATTGCAAACATTCTAAGGTGAGAAAGTACACTAAAACTCTGTATAATAAAATACAGGTATAGGCCTATAATGATTTTATTTCAGAATTGAACAAAGCATTAAACATTCACACAATCATTTATTCTCATCATCATGCATATACTGTCTAGGCCTAAAGACAATTATTACGTATAAACCTCGATGTCAAATTACCGGTATTCAACAGGGGCGAAACGTCCAAAGTGAGGGGGCGAAAAAGCCAGAGGCGAATCAGCCAGGCACAGGGGCGAATCAGCCAGGGGGCAAACAAGCCAGGGGGCAAACAAGCCGAGGGGCGAATTAGCTAGGCACAGGGGGCAAATGAGCCAGGGGACGAAAGAGCCAGGGAGCGAATCAGCCAGAGGGCGAACGAGCCAGGGGGTGAACCGGCAAAGGGGTGAAAAAGCCAGACACCTGCCTGAAAACTGCAGGACTCCATAGAAAGACTGCAGGACACATAAATGATAACCGCAAAATGATTTCTAGACATTAAATCAAAACTTAGTCTTTCAGTAGTTCAGTAAATTTAAATAAATGCCGCTAGACAATGCAAAAATGACAATCAGCACACCACCAGATGCCTAAAAACAGAGACAAAATGCCATATGCCCGATGCTCAAGACGTCGCGGCATATGACGCAGGCCACATATTTGGACGCCAAGGGTGTGTACGCCGTACGTCAGACGTGCGCCAGGATGCTTAAATTTACAATGTACATCACTCATGTTGTCAGTGTTTGCACATTCATTCACGCTACTCCCGTTCTCAAATTCTGTACTGGCTAAGCTTACAATCAATACATTTACCGGTATGTGTCCTGCGGTTTTCTTGCACATCCTGAAATATTGGTATCGCCACATAGCCACTATAATGTGGCTATATAATGTTCTAAAATTAAAGAAAACCTATAGTTTTACTGTTTTCAGCACTTTTTGGTGGTTATTCAAAGTGTCCTGCGGTGTCCTGCAGTTTTTCAGTCATATCCTTTTTTCTGTATTGACCGAATTCACCGAAGCCACCAGAATTACTGGTGGCCTAAGTAAGCACAAGCAAAAGCCATATAACGCTTACTATCCTAATAACTAAGGTAAACTATGTCTTTCCCATTGCAGTTCCCGTTTCAAACAATTTTTAATTGATTACTTGTATTACTGGTTACACACACGTCAGACAGTGCATGCCAGTGATCAATTACTCTGTTGCTAAATACATTCTTTCTCAACTCTAATCTACTGCATTTTTATTTAGTTTCTTGAATGACCTTTGGCTAAATTGTACTTTGGTGAGTTTTGCTCCCTATTTCTCAAGACTGAAGTTTCAATTAACAATATTGAGTGATCACTTTCCCTAATGGAGCGAGGTAATCTATTTTTTCTATAAGCTGGAGCATCTGTTAAAACTAAATCAGATGGCTCACTTTTGCATCATCAATTCGACAGAGGGTGCAACGTGGTTTAATAATTTTGAGGTATTAAATATTTTGTTCTGAAAACAGCAGACAACAAAATAGCTGGCTGATAAGCTTAAAAAACATCTAATGGATGAGTGAATGCATTTGATCAGTCGATCGTTGATTCTGCTATCAGCCATTGGCATTGCGTGAATGCACCTTACATAATTTCGTCGTATTAGCCATCAACATGCCAAAAATTATTAAAGTCAGTAAAAATTTGACAAAGTTATGACAAAAACAATTTGGACTGTTTTTTTTTCTGAGACACAGTGTACATAAGAATTAAATAACAATGTTTATAAATAACTTGAAAGAATAATGTTCCTAAGTATGACTCTAAGGCATTGATGATGACATTTGACAGAAGCTCCCACAATGACGGAAGAGAGGTAGTTAGCATTTTCACTGCTCAGCCATTTATAACAGTAGGTGAGTAGCTTTTGCACCAGCTCACAAACAATGCCAAATATAGCTACAGTGAAAGTACTGTACTGTCACCAATGGTGTGGAAGCTCTGAAAGTAGAACAGAGAATGAATTCTGAGGTGAAAGGGTGTGGGCATGGCTTGCTAAAAATTCTCTCTTTATATTAGAGCTGTCAAAATAGCGCATTAATTAACGCGTTAATGTGTTAATAAATTAACATGCGTTAAAAAATTAATGCACATATGTAAATTTATGTTAATTTACTAGAGCTGTCAAGGCGTTAATTTTTTTAGTGCATTAACGCAGTGCATTAATTTTTTTAATGCATTAATTAACGCGTAAACTAACGCACCCAGTCCCATCGAGATGGAGAGTAGGAGGTAAATTACCCCGGGCCCAAAACGTTTATGGGACCCACCTGTAGAATATAGAAAGTTAGAAAAATGAAAAAAAAAGTTTTAAAAACACATATAATCTTTATTTTTTAAACGTATTCAGACTATTTACTATTTAACTATTACAGTATTTTTATTTTGTATATCATCTGTTGTCCATCATAGAGTCCATCATTTTCACAACTCACAAGTAAACAGCATCAACAACATCAACAAAATGAAACAAAAAATAACTAGAAATTTGGGGCAGAGCCCAACGTGAGTCCGCCCGGCGCCCTAAGTCCGATTGGGGGAAATTAAGGGAGGGTAAAGAGGGGGGAGAATTTTCCCGGCATCAAAGTCACGTGGTCCGAACTCAAATGCATTGGCATACGCCGAACGCGCTTTGTCGACTTAGGGTAGGTCAACATTAGCGTTTATAACTTGGTTCCTAGTGGACGGAATTTCACAAAGAAATTTTTTGTTCAACGCCGAAAGGATCGCTCTCGTCAACGCCGTTTAGATTATGTCGTTATCTTCATCGGTTCCAGAGATATTTGCACTCAAACTCGAAAGTTGTCGTTAATCGCACCGATTTTTGAACTTTTTTACCCTCCCAAATTTTAAGGGGGGTGGTGCCCCCAAAATTTGTACTTGCATTAACACCCCAACATAGAGACACATCA
>Ga0209671_1004079_pt1 | contig 14318 bp, 6 predicted proteins | sample WorMetHERISLAND2_2_FD_187401 | JGI IMG/M metagenome (GOLD analysis project Ga0209671, IMG submission 187401) | Marine gutless worms symbiont microbial communities from Max Planck institute for Marine Microbiology, Germany - Olavius geniculatus... | ecosystem: Host-associated > Annelida >... | reverse complement strand
ATTTGGGGCAGGGCTGGATTTAGGGGGGGCGGGCCCCAGGCCTCCCACCAACAGGGGGTTTCCCACCAAACCCCTCAATTTTTAAAACCCTGTAATTCGATAGCCAATGCCTGTCTGAAATCCCAAATACGCAACTGGGCCCAGGCCTCCCACCACGGGCCCCAGGCCTCCCACCAGCTAAATCCGGTCCTGATTTGGGGGTATATAAACTGATTGCCACATCGTCAACAAATGCGACAAAAGGACTACATTGAAACTTCTCGCCATAAATTGGGTATTGGAATTGGAATTGGGTAAAGTAAACTATGTAAAGTAAGCTTAATCTATTAGGTTATATCTGACAACTATTTCATTTCATATTTGCCCAACACTACACGGGCCGAGAACGGCACCAAGCTATATAGCATTAACCGTCATTAACTCGTATCGAGGAATGCCTGTATGTTTGACACGGCGGTGTTTGGTCTGGGTTTATCTATTTAATGTGAACGGAATGAGATGCGTCTCCTGACAGCAACCCAACAGCTGTTTGTATATAACTTACGTCACGTCACTGCCGCAACTCTATCGTCACTGCATGGTCCCAGTCCCAGAGCGCCTCGATAGATTCCATTTTTTTATCCGCGGCATGCTATGGCATGTGCATCGTGTGATGTTCGTCCGCCTGTCTGGTGTAACTTTGATGGATTGTGATCATGCAAGTTTGGCTACTCATTAGTCTAGAAACCAGAAACAACTTAATGCCCAAACTATATAGAGAAATATAGAGCTTAGAAAAGAACAAATAGATTAGTTATACTATATGGAATAGAATAAAAGTTGCCTGTTGAAGTGATGTGGTCGGCTATTGGCTTCTACACCGTGGGCCATAAAACGTGCCACTTTACTTTTGTTCATATCTTTGCCAATTATTGACTGATTTTCAAAATTCTTTCACTGGCACACTCAGCAGACAATTTGCAATAATGTGATTATTATATATCCAACCACACGGTAAATGTGTTTCAGCACTACATTGTGAAATATAAATGTAAGCAAAAACTAACGATAATAACAGAAATTTAGGTAAATGAAAAAAAACGCTTCAGACCAACATTGCGATGAATGATTCGTATGACACTAGACTGTGTTATACTCACAAAGTCCAGTGTCATACAGACCATTCATTGCAATGTTGTTCTGAAGTGTTTTTTTTCAATTTTACCAAAATTTTGGCTGTTATTATCATTATGTAGGCTCCCTATGCATATTTTATTGATATTTCACATGGTAGTGTAGAGACGCATTTACGGTGAGGTGGGATCTACACTGTGTCTCAAAAAACTGGGACCCCATTAAAAGTGATTGTAAGTCAGATTCAGGCTCACAAAATTAAGCGAATTTTTTACCAAAAAATTTTAAGCCAATTCTACGTAAAAGCTGAAATTTTTAAGAAAAACCGCTGTACAGTTGCAGAGATATGCCCTTTTTAACACAAAAACATCCACAAACTCGAAATTACCGAAATAAAAAACTCTCTACTTACTGATGCGCTGTCAGTGACGTCAGGTTTCAGCTCAACGACTTCTGCGAACTCGTTCAACATTCTCAAAATCTGTAATGGTGTCTGTTGCTGTGTCTTCGCTTGGATTCACTGATCTCATTTTCATCGAGCCTGGAGTGAAAATTAATGGCGAGTACTATCGAAACGTCCTGCTCAGTCAGCATCTTCTTCCACTTATTCGTAACATTTCTGGATCCGAGTGTTTTACATTTCAGCAAGACAATGCCCCAGCGCATCGAGCCAGGGAAACAGTGGAATTCTTGTCTCTCAATACTCCTGATTTCATTGCACCATCGTTGTGGCCGCCAAACAGCCCGTCGTCCGTATATAGCACAATTAAGGGTTCCACAAATCATTTGGCTTTGACTTCGATTCTGTCTTCCAAAAAAATCTTTTGACTTTGCCTTTGCGTTATAGACTTTGAGTTGTCGAGGAGAAGACAAACAGCATTAGGGCTATGTATATGTATAATATATGCGTTGTAATTTTTGTGTTCATTATACGGCCAGTTTTTTAGCAATCAAATTTATATTCTGCAGTTACAGGTAACTGAACTGTTATAAGACTTACATTTCCTTTTGTTTCGCTTTTGGTAAGCCACAGACTATGAAGTGAAAACAATCTTTCCACAAATGATGAATTGATGAATAAATCTTCAACTAAGGCTTAAACTGCATTTCATCTGCTTCAAGCGCCTTGCACAGGCAGCAGAAAAATCAAATTTAAAGTCAAATGGACCAAACTTTGTTTGAGTTTTACTTTTTGGCTTCACAGTTACTTGATTTTGATTGTAAGTCAACTCATTTGGCTTGAACTTGACTTTGATTAAATATCACTAGTTTGAACAATATTGCAGGCCTATAAGGTCTGAACAAAGTGTGGTGGATCAGCGTGTTAAGTTTTCTGTTAACGTAGCCTATTTGTTACAAAGAATTACGACACTGGTAGCATGTAGGCTATGTGCACGACCACGTTATGAACCTCAGTAGCTAAAAGTTTACACTGTCATTTTAATGTCAATTGTTGATACAATAAAAATAAGCCTATATGTGTGTTAGTTTTATGTACTTTTTCATTTTACAGGCCTAATAACAGAACGTTCCTATGCATGCCATATAGGCAGTTAAGCCAGGCTAGGCCTAGCCTACATGTTAACTGTTGGTGAATAGGGTCATAAAGCATGTAGGTTATTATACATGTAGGTCTATGGGGGCCCTATACTTATGACGCTAAAACACAATTTGGTATGGTAAGATTTCAAAGAAAAATTACATTTTTATTTAAGTAGTTCAAATTTCTAGGCGTACTTCTATTTATGCTTAAGTAGATCGGCCTAGATCGTTGTGGGTCCCTACTTAATTCTACTTCTGTTCAAGCAGAATTTGTGACTACTCTATCCAACACTGCTTCTGGCCTATCGAAAACGTAGCCTACATACACCGATAATATAAAACAACTTTATTTAGCATAACATATATACTTTATTTCGCATAAAGCAGCACAAGACTAAATTACCAACACACAAAACAACCACAAACTAGCAAACCCAGAGTTAAAAGCAAAAACTAAAAGTAAAATGCCTAGGCCCCTAGGCCTACACGCCTAAGATCAAGCCCTACACGATTTAAGAAGCTGAAGCTATCCATAAAATAACACTCTGTCGGCGCTTTACTTATCATCTACTTAGAGAAGAATGAAAGGATCATTGCTGCTATACATCTTGAAATTAAACTGTTTGATTTTTTCTACTAGTCTGAACAGCTCACTGGTTATATTTATACCGTCATATACTGTAAACTATCGAAATGCATTGGACAGACTCCGTGTTCTTATGAACATTGTCTTGTTGTTAAAGGCATCGCTCTAGTATACCATTTAAGTCTACGTAATAATTAAAGGGCATACAGTATAGGCCTACGACTTTATAAGCTCAACACTGCAGGCTATTTTACTTTACATTTGCAGTAAATGACATTAAGAACTCTGTAAAACTTCGCTATTTTCATAATAATAGCACAACCTAGGTCTACATCACTCAATCATGCATGATGACGAGAATGACGACGACGACGACGACGATGATGATGACAACGATTTTTGGGCCATGGATATAAGCCTACGCTATTCTCATTGTGGTTGGTGAAGATTACCGGTATTCGGCACGTTCATGCTGACTATATGCCTATAATTTTTCGATCGCTGTAGGCACTAGGCAGATAACAAAACAGTTGGCTGATGAGTTCAAAACACGTGTGATTGTTGGGTGGTGCAGTTTGATCAGTCGATCGTTCATCATTGATGTCGCTATCAGCCAATGGCGTTGTTGTTGTGATAGCCCACCAACTCTTCTTTTCTCGTCAGAGTGAGGGAAGGGGATACGGAGTCGTCTGCAGCCATTGTGGCTGTTTAAAAATGAAGTACAAATGTCGGGCTGGGGGAGGGCGCCATGCGTTATCTAGCCTCCGGGCGCCGACGACGAAGTTACACCACTGTACGAGCATAAGCCCTTGTGTCTATCCTACATGTAGGCCTATATACATGTATGTGTGCACACTTTTGGCATAAATTCTGATAATCTAAAAGCGAGTTTGTTATACAAACTTAAAATTCTGCTAAATAAACCACTTTTCAATTGATTCTGTGCTTAAGCCTACTCGTTAATTAGAACGTTTAGGTCCTACTGGAGACATCAGGCCCTAAGCCAGTGATTTTCAACCGGGGTTCCGCGGAACCCCAAGAGCTCCGCGAGCATCTGCCAAAGGTTCCGTTTCTACGTGTCTTTTTTGCATAGACTTACTGTGCTGAATCATTTTTGTTGTTAGTAAAATTTTGGCATATATGTAGCCTATTTGCATTTTAGGCTTATAATATAACGTAAGCTTCTTATACACGACATTATTTAACTTCGAGGCATTATCGGAAATGAAGAATAAGAAAAGAAGAACATATTGATTAGGGTTATGGTTACGAAATCGTTTGGCCATTTATTTAGTTAATTTAATTCTTTGAAAACTCGGCCAAAGAAAAATAAAAAGACCCGTAGGCCTGTCTTTCCCAAAAGCGTCCACGTGATAAATTTTCTGGGTTGGTTGCGGGGCTAAGCGGCCGTCGATGACCGCCTCGCCCGTCGTGTTTGGAATAGGCCTACAATAACATACTGCTCCAGGCTATACTAATGCGGTCAAATTTTATATTGGTCATCTTTGTCTGCTTTGTCGTCTTCGTGATGACTCTGCCCTCTCTGCCCTGCTAAGGAAATGAATTCGTAGACACCCCATATATAGCTTCATCCTCGCATATGTCGCTAGACTCACGGATCAATGCATGGGGTTCCATGGGGTTCCGTGAGTGACCTTCGTGCTTGTGTAGGGTTCAGCGGCAGCAAAAAGGTTGAAAAACACGGGCCTAGTGCATTGACATAAATTAGGTGAGATGGACAATGAGTGCGCCTCACACGTCAGGTTAAACAAAAATTGCTTGATCAATCAATCAAACGATTGATTGATTGATTTATGGTTTGACTGATATTGTCACAAGTGGTCGGGCGATTATTAAGCTGCATTAATTAAAGGGGTTGGAAATAACAAACTTAGCTAACACTTAGTGAACAGGGCGTCACGTTTTCGTCTAATCATAAGAATATAGGCCTAGGTCATAGGCCCTAGGCTTCATTGGAATTTGCGCTTTTGAGTTCAGTGAGACTTTTTCACGAACGAATGCATGCATAGGCCTATCTACTGGGTTGAATGTGGCGTGGCGTAGCGGTAACCTAGCTCTGAGATGGGTTTCCCATGAAGAGTTAGGCCTATACCTTTAACCATTTCAGTAGGGCTTTCACAGGACTGCTGGCATGCATAAGCTACTGGCCCAACAGGGAATAGATCCCTGTGGCCCTGTTGGCTAGGTCCATATAAGATTAGCCTACTATAGGCGTTCATAATAGAGCTGGCCAGGACTCCGCTAGATAGCTAAGTGTTCGGCTCATTACTATGAGCAAAGACTATTTCTGACTAAATAACATTGAATGCAACATTCAATGTTATTATGCTTTGTTTAATGAGCATTAGACACTTCAGCACCGGTGCCGAAGTGTCGTTTGGACAGTTCGGCACCGGTGCCGATCTGTCCGGACAGATCGGCACCATTGCATTGGTGCCGAAGTGTCTTGGTGCCGAACTGTCTTGGTGCCGAAGTGTCCGGACACCCTGAAAGAGCCTTTCTGGAAGAACTTCAAACAGCCATATCTCCATAGCGGTGCCAAATAGATGCATAGTCACTGTGGACCACCCATAGGAAGTCGACCCCCTGGAGTCGAATGGTCATGTGACCGATGACGTCACGTGACCCCAAAAGATCAAGGTCGTGACCCCATTATCTTTGAGGTGCAATATCTCTGTAACGGTGCCAATGTGTACAATGTGTGCCGGTGTGTACAATAGACGCATGCATTTAGGTATAACAATACAAATTGCAACTAGCATCATCGACCATTAATGGAATTTTTTTCTGTCAATTTCTAAAATCGGGCAATATTTTATGAACTTCGGGGAGACAATTTCTAATAACGACCTCGACGCCAGTCACTATTAGTATAATGTTAAACTCATCTCAATTAGATGCCGGGTCTCTAATACAAGCCGCAAGGAACGAAAAAGCTTTTAAAAGAATATAAAAGAAAATGATGCATGCAAGGAGTACATTAGATTGGTCACAATCTAATAATATTTCTTAAATAATATTTCTTTTTAAACTGACTGTTCAGACGACTGACTAGTACCCGGCGTGCAGCTGCTTTTAAAGGTCCGCTGCCATTTTCAAACTCACGCAATTTCTGTAGATTTAAATTAGACCTATAACCTCGCATATATAATGGATTTGAGCTTTATAAATATATGAAATTAATCTGCAATCTCAAATGATATGCAGCAATTCGTTACGTTAGGCGAAAATACCAGTTCCCCCGGTGACGTCATGAGCCTAGCCTAGAGACTTCATGAATGGTAATGGCCTAGCTGGCAACGTCATTAGTCTAGGCTAGGCCATTAATATTCATGATGTTTATTTTCTAGCATGATGACGTCACCGGGGGCGTCTACATGCCAATATGGCGGCATGTTTTTCTATGTGATTTTCGTAGATCATCGAATTCAAAGGTAAATTTCTACGTGTTGACAAAACGCTGGGCGCTGATATTACTGTCAACATTATCAGAACATTATGCAGTTTTAAAAAAATTGAAAAAATGTATACGTTAATTTTGGTGTCGAGGGACTTTTAAAGGGCACTGCCACGTGGCATTGCTCCACCCTCCAGGCCATCCCTGTTAAACCCAGGCGAGCCAGTTACAGGCGAGCCCCGCTAACTAGGTTACAGCGAGCTCCTCAACAATTAGGCGAGCCGTCTTAATGAGGTCATGGCGAGCTCCCAACAATCAGGCGAGCCACCCCACAGACGAGCTCCCTAAATATGGGCGAGCCAGACCAGCCAGACACAGGCAAGCCAGCCCACAGGCGAACCACTCGACAGGCGAGCATTACGAAAGCCAAACTCAGGCCAGCTATCCTACGGCACGCCGGTAGTGCCATTCTATCATGACTGCAGCGGACCTACGTGTATGGAATGCCCATTTTGTGACATTAGCATTACTTATGGTCACGCCCATCATGACGTGTGCTCAGTGTAATACCATTATGATGTCAGAGTTTGTTTACGTTAAACTTACGTTCAGTACGTTGTTATTGACAAAGGGATCAAGCAGCAGTGTACCCGTTTTAGACTAAGAGTTTGCGTCGAGGCCAGAAGTGGCCTCTTTAAGCTCAAACTTCAAATGCTAGTTCAGAATGATTGTCTCTATAACTGTTTCAAATTTTGTAAAAAAAATCTGTCAGGTATTAAAGATTTTACATTAACCTTATCTGTAGGGGGCGCTAGTTTTGAGACACCGTGTACCGGTAGTTGGTCCTGATCAGCTTGATGTCATTTGTCAAATTTTATTGTTTGTTTCTGTTTCAGATGAGGATAACCTTTGGTTGTTAAAATGAGTGTTGCCATTCAGGATTTTGCAGTCAGCAGTTGCAGCATTGCAAATCACTTTGCACAGAATGTTCCACGTCCTCCTGTCCCTGGAGAGGAAAATGACTCACAGCTACCATACAATGCAGTTGCTTCAAACTCTTCTACTAGAAACAGTGGGTCGCATTGTAATCATATCTCAGGTCAGAGTTTATCATCCAGTAAAAGCCATAGCTCTAGAAAGAGCCACTCGTCTACAAAAAGTCGATCGTCTGCAAAAGGCAGATCATCTTCAAGTACAGCTATGGCTGACGCGGCACCACAGAACTCTTACCTTGACCAGACGATAACTTCTGGGTATAATTATGTCACTCAGCGTGATAACTACCACGCTCGACTAGGGTTTGAACCAGAACGAAGTGCGACACAAGACCAGTTGCCAGCATTGGCATTTGTTGAGAACAGTCCACAGCCGGCTTACCTCAGATGGGCTGAAAACTTGGAATCATTACTGATTGATCGTGATGGTGTGCGACTCTTCAGACAATTTCTAGAAGAGGAGAGAGATTCTGCGTTATTGAACTTCCTCTTCGCGTGCAAGGGACTTGCCATGGTTTCAGAGCATGATAAGCCACGTATGATCAATGTGGTTCGAACTGTCTACAAGACGTACATCAAAGGTAACAGACTGGGACTGCAGCCGGAGGTAAAGCGGAACATTGTTGATCGTATTCGCTGTGGTGATGTCAGCTCTTCTATGTTCAGCGAGGCTGTGTTTGCTGTCGAGGACTTGCTACGGAATGATGCTTATCTAGCATTTCTGAAGTCGGACGTCTATCTCACGTACATCCAGCTCGGTGGATCTGGCAGTGCAGATAGCTCGAGTGGTTCGTCAGATGATGCAGTGCACCAGGAGATTGCAGCGTCAAGTTGTGATGTTCTGCCTACAGTTCTTGAAGAGCAGGAGCTGAGAGACTTTGGATATCAATGCATGCCTTTACCACTGACTGAAGCATCACTTGCAGCCACTCAGAAACTACGAGATGCTGCAGCTCTTGCAAGAGGCGATCGGTATGTGACTGTAACCTTTCGCGTTTCTAATCCCTGTAGCTTTTGGCTGCTTGCTGCTATTGTACAAAAGTACTCCCCACTGTGCTTCATAGAAAAGTACAAAAGTCTCTAAAAGTATTGCAGACTACTTATTACTTAGTTCATACTCTTGGGGCTGGTCAGGAGTTGTATGCATTTTTAGGTCCAGAGCATTTCTCATTTTTATATGTGAGTATAGGTCATAGGCAGGGTTGTTAACAATACTTATGAAAAGTATTGGCAATACCAGTACTGTTGTAGAAAAGTATTGATTGACAATACCGATATCAATACTTTTCAGGCAATACTTTTCTGTACTCATTCAGCAGTCATGGGCAGATGTAGGAGGGACCCAGTCGACTGCGTCCCTTCTTTCTTTTGTTGGTTTGGTAGTCAGTGGCATAACTATGGGAGGCAAACGGATGCACTGCTTTGGAGCGCCGGCTCAAAAGGGGTGCCAGATTCCAAGGCTCTATTTTTGAAACTGTAGACTATCATAGTTCTCTGCCAAGTATAATGCAGTGAACTGAACATGGCGGATGAACTTGACAGAATGAGCAGTGGATAGTGACGTCATGATATGTAACTGTGGCGAGTGTGCTCGATCCACTTGTCTATGCTACATGGAGAAGTTTGGCTTCTGCAAGTGCATAAAGTTCCTGAATTATACCTGCTCCAATCCATTGAGTTAATATGTGTTATCTGAATGATATTGTATGTGCACTGAATATTATACTTGTTAATTTAATGGACCAAATCCACGTTTTATTTTGGTCGAAACATATTTTCGAGAATACAAATTTTCCAGCTTTGCCGGAAGCAACTCAATTGTGCTATCACGTAACTGGTGTTTTCAATCCACTAAACATTGTTTTGAACATGTTTCTTAGCTTAAAAAACTCCATGTACAAAAAATTTTGTCCCAATCGCTCAAGAAATGACTGCGAGTCTGCGATATGATTGGTATGGCTTTGCACCTATAGGCAAACTTTTTCGGCCCCATGCACAAAATCTGTAAAGATTTAGAGCGAGAACCCAATTTTTGGACACCTATGACCTATACTCGCATATATACAAATAAGAAAAGCTCCGGACCTAAAAATGCATACAACTTTTGCCCAGCCCCTAGAGTATTATAGCTTATAGGAAAGAACTGATAAAACAAAGTATGTATGATAGCGTGATAGCAGTAGGATAGCAAAAATAAATTCTTTGTATTTGTATTAATAGATTATGGTACTTCAGTTATATCTAGTAATGTCTAGTATAGAGGGTGGGCCAGCTAAAGTGAAGCCACATTTATTTTTACATGCGAAAGCAGCTACTGCTTTCAGTGCATCTTAGCCATCGCAATTCTGTCCGTTCGCCCGTCTGTCTGTCCGCCACATGGGTGAATCAGTCAAAAACGGTGTAAGCTAGGATCACCAAATCTTCACCATTGGCTGCCTGGAAGACTCTAGTTTCAGGAACCGTTAAGCTTTTCCATAAATTTAAAGGGGTCGCTAAATGAGAGGGGGGTGGGAAAAATTTGCGATTTTTAGCCAATAAGTCGCTGTATCTCAGTAACGGTGCAAGATAGGGTCTAGGTTGCTATTAATCACTAATAGGAAGTCGTACACTGGCTCTCGATTGGCGCCGAATTCAATGACCTTGGATGAACTTGAATGCTAAAATAGGGTTTTTAATGGGTTGTTTTGGCGATTTCCGGCTGTGAGGCACATTTCAAGAGCGAATTGCGCCGAAACCAATTGAGATAGACATGGAAAAGCTGCATACAAAATTTCTAGCATTGAACATAGATTTCGACGGTCTGAGTCTCAATTTTCTAGGTTTAAGGAAACTTGCGCACTAGGGCATCAAAGAGCGGTACCCCCGTATTTTTCCGTTGTTGGCCAGTCTTTCATGAAAACGGTTGCAGATAGGCATGGGCATGCTGCTTATCACAACAAGCACTAGTGATGAGCTTTTCCGTCATATCAACATCGATGACTTTGCAAAACCCTAAACTTCCAAAACAAGGGGTTTTTATTGATTTTTGCGATCTTCGGCTGCAGCACACACTCCAAGAATGAACCGCAACGATAGACTGACAGTTTGCGAAGAGGAACTGCTATAGGGTTTCGCGCGTCTCATGAGCATTAGCTCAAATTTCTTGTTTGATGGCTGATTTTAATAATTTTAAATTGACCTTCTCACCTTAAGACAGTCGAAGTTAGGCCATTTCCAACAATGATTAACAAAAATGATTAACTGGATAGCGATAAACATGATCCACAGCTACCCGGTATCTCTCAAAGAAGTCAAACATGTCATATCACATCATCTTTATTACAGCATGTGCCAAAAATGTCTTCCTCCAGCATGAATGCAAGTGCGTAGACATTGACACAATTCGCCAAGAGCACGTTCAGTAGCCGTGTGACTCAGAGTGGCCCACTCACTATTGGTGTATTATTTGAGTTCGGCGACGTACAATCTTAAAATTCATACAATATATGTTGAAAAATTAACAGATTTTCGATGATTTGTGGTCTCAAAGATTTTCTGAACCGACGCATACACTGTCTTTATGAATTCATTGTAAACGCCCAAACTACGACTTTTACATTTCACCAGGTAGTATAGCAACAGTATTGAGGTGAGGTGGGCAAAACTATAGTCACGTATGTCATTTTTGTCAAGTTTCTTTGTGATGTTGCTTGCGAAAAATTATTAAAATCGGCCGATGCTTTACAGAGCTATTCAAAAAAATAACAGTGGCTTCACTTTAGCTCATGAAAAGCTGTCGTTTTAATTTGCTTTTTTGCAAAGAGACAAAAGAAGGATTATCTGGTATCAGTTTCGTGGAGTTGTCATCTGAAACAGATGCCATTGCTTCTGGCAGAGTTACAGTATGAGGAATTGGATATTGCTGTCTGTAAGAAGAGTTCTTTTGGAGAAGTTTAGTTGAACGACTGCCACTGTTCATTGTTGGCTTGTATAGGTTTTAGCATGACAACCATGTCGTCCACTGGTTTTTAACTGACCGTACTTAAATAATAATCACTAACAGGAAGTGGCATATATGCTCTGTCAAATTAGGTGGAAATCATTGACCTTTGATGACCTTAAAAGCCAGGCCCGTCAAGAGCCACAGTGGGGCCCGGGGAAACATTCTCGTGGGGCCCGAAACATTTTCACGGTGCCCCTCCTGGCAAAATTATTTTAAGTTTTCTTTTCAAAAAGGTACATTCTGGTGTACTTTATATTTTTGGCCGACGGTGGGGCCCGCCAATCGTTGCGGGGCCCGGGGTAGCTTACCCCCCTACCCCATCCTCTCGACGGGCCTGTTGAAAGCTGTTATGTGCTATTGTGGCTAAATGGGTCAAGATAGGGCTTAAGTTGCTATGGATTATTGATAGAAAGTCGCATATTGGCTTTCGATTTTGGATGACCTTGAAGGTTACTGACATCCAGTACATTTGGCTATCCTAGCGACAGCTGGGCTTTCTGTTGTCAATCTAGTTTTCATATTTTTATTTTAGAGGCCTAATTTACAATTTCGTTGAGTTTGACTTACAAAACAAAAATGAAAAATCAGACAGATCAGACTTACAGTACGAAGATTGTTAAAAAATGCAATTTTGCAAAGAAACGTTAACAATAACTTTAGAGAAGGTGCAAAAAACTCACACCTCCAAGTTGCTGACTTAGGAATTTTTCAAGAAAAATTCAAAACTTACTAAGAAGTCGTGTAAATGAGGCACCCACAAATTCCTTCGAGTTACATCTGATTTTGCATGCAGGTAACTTAACGTAGTCGGTTGTATTGATACGTGTTTGCTGGTCGGCGGTGGCAGGTATGTTGGGTTGAGCAGTGGTGCTGTCTCACGCAAGTCTGTGGTGAACCCGTATCACGTGTCTTATGCACCAGTGTCAGCCCAGGACTCAGAGCTACAGAGTCTATCCAGTGATGCTCCGACTGATGATACAGCCACTTCACATACAACCGACAGCAGTAGCGCGTGTGTATTCACTTCATCATTGTGGTTACCGGTATAGTTGAGTTTAATGTGGCCTGCATTTGGGGTCCAGACACCCAGGCACGTACCCAAAAATCAAGTTTGGTTTATTGGGCGAACCCTTGAAAAAATCCACTTTAGAAACCCACCCCAAAATTATTTTTTTTTGGTTGCACCAATTACTCTTACGTTTTAAAACTTTTAAATCTATGAATTGCAAATTTTTGAATATTTATTGGATGTAGACTGTAGAGAGTATCCGGGATTGCAGATGAAACCCCAAAACCTATCAAGTTGAGCCTTTTCAGAAGCATGGTGTTATTACCGTTGAAGCTGCAGTTAATTTCTGTGCCTGAGCATGGTCTAAACTTCTGGGACGGTATGCATAACAATGTCATAGATTTGTTTGGACGTAAGGTCTATGTCATGACTAACTACTTACAAACTAGAAAGTTGCGTTCGACGGCATGCAAAACGCTGTCGTAGCGAGCGACTAACTGCTACCGACGTAGTTGACGTCGGGTAGTTTGACTCTGGAATTTCCTGGCTAAATGCACTCTGCCTGCAGCTAAAAATAGATATGGCCTGACTTGTCGTCTGCTGCAATTTTGGGTGTGCTTGGGCCTAATTACCGCTCCATAGCGTAAGTAAGAATGCGCAATGCGAATAAACAAAATGTATCGAACGCTAAATGTTTTATTAAGCAACTTTGAATACTGGAATAACGTAAAACGTTTCAATAACGTAAATGACTCGCCAGAAATTATATACGACACATGACGTGATTGCAGCTGCTTTTTAGTGACGTTAGTTTACATTGATAACGACCGACTAAATATTTACGACAGGTCGCTGGAGCGACTAGAGTTAGTTCGGACGTAGGCATCTGACTAGTGCTACGTCATCGTTATGCATACCGACTTAGCACTACGTCCGACGTAATTCGATTTTAGTTTGGAAGTAAAGTTACGACGTTGTTATGCATACGGCCTCTGTAGTGAATTGTATGACAACTTGCGTGGTATTAAGTTATTTAAGGATGGCAACGTTGTGTGGTTCCTTGGGCGGCAGGTTTTTCGTAGTAAAGGTTGACATGATTATCTGATTATCAGCTGGTCAGAATATTAGTACTCAGTAGTAAAAATTGCTCTATCCAAAATGGCATCACATATTTCTAGAGTTTAAGTTTTCTGCTCATAACTAATTAACAGCAGCAACGTGGACATAAAAGCATCCACGCAACTCTTCGCTTATACACCGTCGGTAAGCTTGAGTAATCTGCAGACAGTAACACTTTGTGATCGCATACAGACTGCGCGTGCACATGGTAAATATAATGATTGTTTTCAGAAACTCTAGATTCAACCAAGAACCCAATATAATCTGCTGGCTGGATTTCAAAAACAGTTGTTTTAAACCCTGCCTAAGCAACAGACTTCATGTGCGCTATGCAGTGTTGGATAAAGTAGTCACAAATTCTGCTTAAGTAAAAGTAGAAGTAGTGACTCAAAAAATCTACTTAAGTAGAAGTGAAAGTAGCCCAAAATAGAACTACACTGTGTCTCAAAAAAAACCGGACCCTTATTACGTTTTGAAATAACTCCAACAAACTGTGCCTAATAATAATAATGATTAGCTGAGAAAATCGTCAAAAGGTACTCAATATCGTAGTG
>Ga0209671_1004078_pt1 | contig 14320 bp, 9 predicted proteins | sample WorMetHERISLAND2_2_FD_187401 | JGI IMG/M metagenome (GOLD analysis project Ga0209671, IMG submission 187401) | Marine gutless worms symbiont microbial communities from Max Planck institute for Marine Microbiology, Germany - Olavius geniculatus... | ecosystem: Host-associated > Annelida >... | reverse complement strand
TATAATTAATATGTTCAGACCAAGTAAGATTATTGTCAATTATAACCCTCAAATATTTACAACAGCTGACCTGTTTAAGAATCACATTATCAAGTCTTAATTCAACTTTACAACGAGCATTATCATCACGAACACCAAAGACACTAAAACAGATTTTATCCAAACTAAGGCTAAGTTTGTTAGCTAAAAACCAAGTATTCAACTTAATTATACATATATTAGCATTAGCAGATGCTTCATCAATAGACTTGCCACTAACAAATAAATTTGTATCATCAGCAAACAATTTAACAGCAGCATTATTAATACAAGAATAAATGTTATTTACATAAATGAGAAACAATAATGGACCCAAGACGGATCCTTGAGGAACACCGTACAAAACAAAAGCAGTGTCAGAGTCTATTCCTCTGATACACCGGCCCGGGTTAATACTTGGATGGGAGACTGCTTGCGGGCAGGTAAACCATCTCCGTATGTAACCAGCCATCTAGGTCACCTCGGCTTACCATCCCTCCGTGGTAGGTAAATCGAGTACCGGCCTATCTGTTTGGAGTTAAGGCGGGGCGCGTTCACATGTGTCGGGTGGCAGGTAACACTGTGGTATCCCATACGGCAGGTTACGCTCTGTAGCACTGAAACGGCTTTTATTAAGAATTAAAAACACCACCTTTAAAGTTTTTAAGCTTGAACAGACTTAACAGACAGACCTTGTGCGAGTACTGATCGGTCCAATACACGAGCTGTTTGTCATCGCTCAGTGCCAGCTGTGTTGGACGATACAGATCATCTGTAACTAGAGTCTCCACGTCAGACCCGTCCAGATTAGCTCGAGCCAACTTCCTTCTGACACCAGATCCCCCGCGGTCCAGCCAGTACAGCTTTCTGACACGCCAAACGTCATAAAGGCTCGTACTAACCAACGGGCAAGCAGGGCGAACCCATTGATCATTGGTTGACGCGTACGTGAGCATAGTCACGTAATGACGTAGACCACCGACGCCGTTCGACGGTGGCTACTGCAATGCATTACTGCTTGCCCATTGGCCAGTTCGTCAAAAACTAAACCATGACAGTTCAGTTCACCGACGGATCATCACAGCTCAGTGACGTAATGCTACTGGATGGTCGGCAAAAGCGTCGTCGCAGGTGATGAAAAGGGAGAGGGGCAAAGAGGAAAGCAATTACCCCCGCCCCCTAAATTTTGGGTTGGCAAAAAAATGTGAAAAAAAATCTTCCACTTGTCAAATAATTGTCGTCCAAAAATGCGAAATTTAAAGATAAACCCCTCCATTTTGGAAAAATCTAGAAGCAAATTAAAATTTTGAGCACCCTGTCGGAAATTTGCAGCTGTCTTTCGGAACTTTGTCGGAAATCTGCAGTATTTGTTAAAAAGTTAGGCCTACAGCTTCCTACTTGCCTACTTTTAATTCCACAACGCCGCGCGCGTATTAAGACAGACCTCGAGTATTGGTCGCACGACCAATGCACGACCTCAACGCCAAATGATCAGCCTCGATAGTTACGTAAAAATTTTCTCCAAGAAAAACTGACTGCAGGAATGAAACAAACCCGTGGACGGGGTCGACGGCAAGGTCGACGGGACTGGCGACCGTCGAGTTACTGCTGGACAGTATCACTCGCTGATACAGCATTGAACCGGGGCTCAGACTGATGACGGCTATAGTTGACGCCGACGCACTGCCCCAATACAGATAGCCTGATACGCGGTCCACGGCCACACACGAAGGATCGTTCATCTGTCTACCAGACTGAAAACTCGCAAGACCACTGCCGTCCAACTTCACACGATATATCTCTGCCTGAAACACCGCGTCGTATAAACAGAGTAATTGTTGTTGTCACAGTCGAATTGCTACAAATATCACTTATACCTCATTAGTAGTAATAGCAGCAGCAGGAGCAGCAGCGGCAGTATAGGCCAACTCAGCCTTCCATCCCTCGGGGTAAATAAATCGAGTACCGGTCTGTTTGTCTGACGTTAAAATGACGTGCGTTCACCTGTGTCGAGTAACATATGATAGGGGACACTCCATAGCTGCGAAATTGATTCACACGAAGAGCTCGACTATACACGCCTTTTAAACACGAACAGCCATCACTGAAAATTCCAGCAAAATAACCTGAAAGCCTGTTGCAGCAGCTGACAAAGGCTCTATCATACAACACAGGAAAACGCAGTCCCCTTGCACAGCACTTTCTACAAACGCTGCTATGGTCTATTTGCAGAGATTACAATATTTTTGCCTACCGCCTATGTGCCGTTGATGGGCTAAAAATAATGATATAAACATCTATAAGACGCACAGCATCAGCAGATAATTGCCGGTAAAAAAAATGATTTGATATTGTATTTCAAAGTCAAAATTACTCATACTTGTAGAATAATAATCCTGACAGTAATAACTCACGACGCTAACACAAACAGCAAGTGTAACGTAACTGTAACAATATAGCTGCGTTTTGTTGCTTAACGCGTTAGTGTATGTCTAGGAGAGCTCCTTCTATTAGTTATTAGACACTTTAAACTGAACTTTTCCTGGTTTTATTATAGCGACGTTACTCGACAGAAATCAGACAGAAGCGAGAATGTCCTTCCTGGCTACAGGCTGTAGCCCCCCAAAATGTAAACACACTCTTAAGCTCCACCTCTAGACCAACATAAGCCTGAGAGATCGCCTTTTTGGGAGCCACGACGATACCAACCGTCGCCTCAGCGTACTGCTACTTAATATTCAATTTCCTCCCCAGGATAGCAGCCTGGAACTAAGCCTAGCCACGACCTTCACCATAACAAAGCTCAGAAAGCCACGGAAAGGTCCATTGTTGATATTTTTTATAAGTAGCTAGCATCCTACTGGTCAGGACGCCTTGCTATACCCAGCTCACAGTACCAAATGACTTTTGAGGAACTTTTCCTACCATACCAGCAACCAATTAGCTATTTATTAAATTAGCCTTCCTCCATATGTTCATACGTATATTATAAATATTCTAATTTCGTGCCTAAGCCGAAGCATATTGCCTCAATACAGCAAAAAAACTCTTTTGAATCTTTCGTATGCCTCAATACAAAAATTAAAACTATTGCTGAAAGTATTTAAACTATTAAAAGTATTATTATCATTAGCATATTTATAATACATGTATATTTATCTATGGTACGACTGACTTGTTAGGTCATCCAAAACGCAGATTATGTGTAAGTTTGCACGGTATAGGAATCACTTCAAACCTTGTCCGGTAATGATTCGGAACTTGAACTTAAACTTGACTGCTGCACCCAATACACAATGCCGTCTTTGCTGTCAAAGTCCATTGAGATGACTTTTCCATATATCATATTAAGTCGAAATGAGCTCGCGTGACTGGCCGTGGACACGCTTTCGTTTAAGTCTAGACCAACTATTTTACGCCTCAGCGCTAAGAGAAGAAACGGTACATTAGCTGCAGACACAAAACACACCAATACCGATTAAAGGCAACGTGCATGCTTTATTGCATTCTATTCTAACATATCTAAAATACCCTGCTTACATCAATATAATGCAAACAATAGCTTTTCATTGCAGTCACAACTTCAAATCAGACAACTTCTCCGCTATCGGTTAGTGCAAATAATGCACACTTTTTGTTCACTAGTAGGAAGCCGCATATTGGCTTTCAAGTGACATAAAAATCATTGACCTTAGATGACTTTGAAGGTCAGTAGACATTACTGTAGCTAAATGGTCAGAGATACAGCCAAAGTTGTTATTAATCACTAATAAGAAACTGCATAAGCCCTATCAAATGAGATGAAAATCATTGACTTTGAATGACCTTGAAGATTAATACTGCAACAGAAACTGTAAGCCTATAGACTGTAGCGCGTCTTCTCTAGCGGCAGCTGGGCTTCTTATTGAAGATTATGCAGATATATTGTAACGTATCTTATTTCAGCATGCGCGAGCGCTCCAGCTTTGTTTTCAACAGATATCCTGTTCAAAAGCTAACTGCAGCATATAATAAAACATCGGACTCACCAATATTACACGTGTGACCATCGGAGTCCAGCTGTAGCCCGACCGGACACAAACAGCGGTAATGCTCCAAAGTAGCGACGCACACATGTGAACATTGATTCGACGCACACGGATTCTCAGCTGACAAAAACCATGCACAAACAATTATCTGAAAAATGTCGTCTTTTACCTAGTCACCCCAAGCACTTTCAGTTATTGCTAATTTGTAGTTTCGATCGCTAACTTTAGTCAAGTTAACTTAAAATTTTCCAAGCAGCGACGTACACAAAAGTAAAAATTTCAGGCAGAGCCCAATATGCGACGCCGAGTGGGGAGTACTTAATCGGTTGAAATTCCATTTCTGATAAGGGTAACGACAAGTCGCCTGAACGCTATCGCATGCACGCGCAGTGGCGATCTTGGGTGTGTCAAAACGAGACAACCAAACTTTGTGGTTAGTGGACCAAAGTTCAATAAATCTTATTCGTCAAACGTGAAAGGGATTGTAGTTGATCACGCCTATGACGTTGTCTTGGTGGGTTTGATCCTAGGCCTACCGCTAAACTTAATTTAGAGTTAGGCCTAACCTACTAACCTAGACCTAATGCTAAAGTAATTGGACACAAAATTGAAAAACGGGATGATGCGCTGTCGATCACTTGGTTTTCCGATTGTGAAAATCTCTACCCGATTCGGAGATATTCGCGGTCAAAGTCTGAAGTTGTGCAAATTCAGCTCGGATTTAGCAATTTTTTTGGCTTCAGACTTTTTTGGGAATGGTCTCACAAATTTTGCAACAAAGATTACAAAGCTAGACATATTTCTAATCACGTGTCAAACTTACTCAAAGTTTCACGGCGATCGGTCGACGAAGCTAAAACGTGTCACGGTGAGAATAAATTTAAGAAAAGAAAATAACATCAGTAAAACATAAGACCTCTAGGAACTACCGTTTCAGGCAGCCTAAAAACATCAGCAGTAGGCCTAAAACTCACTGCCGTTAAAAAGATTTGATTGGCACAGCTGAACGTAAGGGCAGCTTTAAAAATTCATAAGACAATTGCACAACGCAAATTAAAGCTGTGAAATACACAAAATAGATGCTTAACTTTTCGTACAAATGAGACTGACTTTTTGCTGCTATTATACTTTTAACATAAAAACAGAAGCAACACTGAAGAGCACGTTAATCACTTTAAACTGTACTGTCAGAACTACAAAGCTAAGGTAATCAGAATGGCGCTGATAGAATTTCGATTTCACTCACACGGTGGCTGCATTACAGCGTGATATAAAAACACGTGTTTTATGCGTGTGCCCGGAGCAGTCAGGGTGGTCTGATTGACACAGCTGAACTTGGAGCATCTGTGTAGTGTGCCGGGATGTGGGTATCCGTCCGTCCAGTACATAAAGTCGTCAAATAGAGCGACGTCACGAACACGCCAATCAGTCTGCTGCAACACAAACACCGTCACAATATTTTGCTTTCCACCAGCGAAGTCGTGAACTAAAAAAGTAGGCAGAACAGAAAGTTGCAATTTTCCGATCAAAAATACCAGGAATGCTAAAATTTCAATTTTGCCCATAAATATCCCCATAATAGAAATTTTCTGCCACAAATTTCGCATTTTTGAACAAAAATTTTCCGACCTCTGTCCGACAGCCCCCCATTTTTGGAAGAGGGGTAGAGAGTTTGCTCCCCCCCCATTTCCTCGCCTCCCTGTCCTCCCAGCTACGACGTCACTGATTTTCACTACGGCATCAGCCAGACACTGTATCGACGACGACCACGATCAAGTCAGTAATCGTGTTGTAGTCACTCAGTAAATATGACGTACCAGTATCTAGTTTACTAGGTTTATTTGATGCTAGGCCAGAGACCTTGATCATGAAGTTCGGGTGACCAGTAAGATAAGCAGCCAGTTAACACGTTTCGTTTCATAATCTCAACCTGACACCTGACAATAATGTTTCAAACTGATTCAGTGAGTTATGTGTATGCTCTCTGCATGAAGAAAAATTATTTTTGTTGTTTGATGATGCGCTTTGCACATCGCGTTTGAAAGCATCAATAGAACAACAAGAAATCTGAGCTAATGCTCATGAGACGCGCGATAGCCTTTAGCAGTTTCCGTTTGCAGGTTGTCTTAGTCTATCTCCATTCATTTCGTCGCAATTCACTCTTCTGCAACCGAAAATTGCAAAAAAATCACTAAAAGCCCTTATTTTGGGACTTCAAGGTCATTGATGTTGACAACTCTAAAAAGCTCGTCGAAAGTGCTCGTTATGTGCCCATCTCCAACCGGTCTCACACTAGACAAGCCAATAGTGAAAAATAATCACTTTTTAGAAAGATACACCTCTTTGACACTCGCGTGAGCAAGCCTTGTTGAATCTAAGTGGTCGGGACTTTGACTGCTAAAATCTACACTCAATGCTGAAAATTTCATATGCAGGTTGTCGTCGTGGTCTATCCCTAGCCGTTTCGGCGCAATTTACTTTTGAAATGTGTGTCGCCGTCCGCAATCCCGAAAAATTCACTAAAACCCTTATTTTGGGGGTTCAAGGTCATTGAAGATCATCGATGTTGACACACATAAAAAACTCGTCGCCAGTGTTTGTTATAATAAGCAGCATATCTGTGCCCATCTGCAACCATTTTCACACTGGACAAGCCAATAGCGGTAAAATAACGTTTTAGGGGTGCCCTCTTTCTCTCCTCGTTTCAAAGGACCCCCTTAACCCAACGTCATGAAAATCTCTCAGGAAATACTAGAGACATTAGGCTATCATATGGTGAAAACCATAAGTCTCTATCTAACCTGGGCTTGGAACGACCGATCGGTAACAGGACGTGACACCTGGACGAACACCAAGACGGAGAGACAGAGAGAATTGTCATAGTTAATACGCCGCTATAGCTATTTCAGCTAGCTCTCGCGCGTAAAAACCAGCAGCATCAGATGGACTATACCTGAGCATCAGTTATGACCTGATGACACTCGAGACCTTCGTACGTGCAAAACTGCATTGTCTTCATGTGTGCGTCGTAGATGTACAGCCGCTTGACGGGCAAGTCGACGGCCAGAGCATGAGGCCTGTAGACCTTGTCAATGGCCAGTTTTCGCTGATTGGATCCGTCCAGTAGCGCGGTCTGAACGTCCGCCGAATGACTGCCCGCGTTGCACCAGAACAGACGACGCACTCTGCAAAGTACCGTACAAACACGCAAAGCTCCGGTACTTAGAAGGTGGCCTGGTAGCTTTATAGGTGGTTTGGTGGTGTAGGCCTAATGGTAGGGTGTCGGACTTACAGTCAAATGGTCGCAGATTCGATTCCCAGTCGTTACACTATCAGCTGGTTACCACTTGGATTGGTGACTGAGGACAGGTCAACCATCTTGGTATATAACCAGCACCAAGGGGGTCAACTCAGTCTTCCATCCCTCCGGAATAGGTAAATCGAGTAGCGGTCTGTCTGGCTGGGGTTAAAGTGGGCGCGTTCACCTGTGTCGAATGGCAGGTAACACTGTGTGATCCCATATGGCAGGTGACGCTCCGTAGCTCTGTAAAGGGTTTACTCTCCTTAAGAGCTATACACCACCTTTACCTTTGCCTTAACTTGATGCAGTGCTGCTTACAGAAGTCAGCTGGTTTTCATGAGCTAATGATACCATAGTGCACTATGCGGCCATCCACTGCTCGCACCAGCAAATAATTGCATCCGCAGCGTAGCCAGCAGACATACTACTGTCCCAATCAGCCACATTAGGCCTTTACCCGTTTTCATCCAGCTGAGGGTAGAAGGGTGAGTTGACGTGAAAGTAAGTAAGTAAGTAGGCTGCATTTTTAGCATGCCATATGTCAAAACAGAGTTCGAATCGTAGGCGCACAATAGATCAGCAACTTGCTGAAAGTTGCTTGCAGATAATTCAAGCTGCAACCTGAAAGTTATAAGTCCGATACTCTAATCTCAATCGTAAGAAAAAACATTTAATATAAGCGCCATTGTCACGATGTTAACTGCGAATCAGACCACATGTTAGGGCCTATAGGCATATAGGGCCTACACTCGTCCCATCTAGGCCAAGTGCATAGTTGAAATCATAATATAAGCGCTGGTAAAAAAAATTTTCAACTCATAAAATCGTCTTCCTCTTCTTCTTCTTTTCCAATAATGTACAAATCGTCAGAGTTTAGCAATGTTGTGTATTGGGAAACTATTGGGTAATGTCCTGCATCTTCTATTGGCTCCTTCTACACAGCCATCTTTCACTTTCACACGAAAATTCTGAAATTTAACGTGGAACTGTGTTTTGTGGATACGGTATACATTTGTATGCCATGGTAATTTGATCAAATACGAGACCACAGCAACTAAAAGCATACTCGAGATGCTCAGCTGGCAGAGCTATAATAAGTAAGGTAACGTAGGCCTATACCCTGGCCGTGGGTCCAGGACTATTGAGAATGGGTAGGTGATATTTTCCGTGATGAGCGGCGCATGGTGCTGACCATCGACGGAAGCGACTTCAATCCTGCCGAGTCTTTCGTTGATCCAGTAAATGTTGTTTGTTATCCAGTCCAGAGTCATGCTACCCACACGGCCAACGCCGACATCCAGCAGCTAAACAAAATATGCACAGCGCTAATTCATATAGCATCAACAAATAATACTAGTAATATTAGTAAAAGCCCAACAATATATAAACAACAACAATAATGATAATATTCCGTATAATACAACAATTCAAAAACCGGGCATCAGACAAGCGTATCTCTTCTGGCTTAGGATTTCTACGTACGTCTGAAAATGGATAGCAACTCCACAAAAAGCTCAGCTGTCGCTAGAATAGATGACCTAACTGGTTGTCAGTGATCTTTAAGGTCGTCTAAAGTCGATCATTTTCATGCCATTTAAAAGCCAGTATGCCACTTTCTATTAGTGATCAATAGTAACCTTGGCCGTATCTCTAACCGTTTCCGAGATATGGCCATTATTTCATTAAAAACACACATTTTTCCTACCCCACTTCCTTTGAACCCCGAATTTGAAAAAGTTCCCCTAAAACTAAACCGATGTAATTTTGCATGCCTAGGTTTAAAATAAAAGACTAAATACTCGTTTAAAATTTTCCCTTACAACCAAAAGTTCAGCCACAATACATCCGTAACAGACGACAGACAGACAGACAGACGACAACTCGTACCATAAGCTCAACCGTTATGTACTCGTGGGTCGGCTAAAAACCGCCATCAAAAGTCGGTCCAGCTGTTGGCACAGAAGCTACAACACCCGATGATTGTGTTAGGTTGACTGATTTGACGGACATATAGGGGTGGCGACAAATGAAAGACGAGGGAACTTGGGTACAGTACTTTACTTCGACAGCCGATGTGTCCCTGCGTTTTTTATGAAACACCGTGTATATTGCACGCCAACTTGTGGTGTGCATTATTGTCACATAAAAGTATGAAAAACGCTAACCCTAATCCAAACCCTAACTCCAACCCTAACCGTAACTGTAAGCAAAAACCATAATTTTAACATTAAGTGCAAAATTTTACTCTATTACACATGAAATTGTGGCCCCCCCGGTAAATGTAAATGTAAAGCGTAATGACGTGTCTGTCAACGTGAATTTCAGTTGGAAATTCGAGATACCATTTGTCGCTGTCAGAATAGAATCTGTCGGAATAGAGTCTGCCTCCCGAAGAAGTTAATCCCCGTATCCTTGTTTTCGACCTTCCTTGCTTCCTATATTTTCGGTAGCTTGGTGGCTCAGTGGTTAGAATATCGAATATGCGAATGCGATCGAAAGGTCACGAGTTCGACTACCGGGTGATTGGCAACACACGCGTCACAAAGTGGTCTCTATCCACCTACGTGCTCAACAGTCTCGACTGGGAGATAAGCAACCCATCTAAGCTCCAATTGGGGCACGACCCGCTTTACATTTCCCCCATATTTTGATTCCCGTATTTTCGTATTTCATTTCGTTTCAGAAAGGCTCGCGCTGCCGGCTGAACGATGCTGCTTAGCAGTGTTTTACTGGATCTCTGGAGTGACGTGTATTCAACTGCGAGACAACCGAGCAAAGCATGTAGGCCAATAACTGACCAGGCTACTGTTGACATCGGACAGTTCCCAACTTCGGATTCTGGACCCAGTGTCGACCCAGTACATCGTTTGCCGCTGGACGTCCACTGTGAACGAGGATAAGTATACTCCAGCACTGACGTAATCGTCCCCAACTCCGGGACCAGCGACTGACACCAAAGACTCCTCAATATCCATGCTGTCCGTGTTCACCTTCAACAAGCTGTTTCCTCTTGAGACGATCAGGAAAGGTCTCACGGAACCTAATCAACAACACGCGACGACGCATCGCAATTACACTTGAACAACTCTGCACTGCAGACCGTAATATCACAGAAGCAGCGCTTGAGCGGGCAAGGGTTTCCGAAAGATGGTAAACTTTTCGCCAGAATCCCACTGGCCATAGAAAACGTCATCTTACAACATATCAGATCAACTTTGTCACCAAACAGAATTTCACAGTGACTCGCAGTTGGGTCTTTATCAAGTAGTTACTACTGTTTGCAGATAGGTAAACTATTTAGGTATATAACCAATACCAAGATTAACTCAGCCTTCCATCCTTCAGCAGTAGGTAAATCGAGTACATGTACCGGCCTGTCTGGCTGAAGTTAAGGCGGGGCGCGTTCACCAGTGTCGGGTGGCAGGTAACACTGCGTGATCCCATATGGCAGGTGGCTCTCCGTAGTTCCGTAGTGGGTTTTCAGTAACCTTAAAGCACTTCACGACTTTTAACCTTTTCTCAACAAGTATCGATATAAATATTCAAAACTGACTCATACACGCTATTCTCATCACTGTACGTAAGAAAGTACTGTATTGAAGTAAGCAAGTCAAAGTCAAATAAAAAAGCCAAAACAGTCCAACTGCTTTGATTTTTTTTGTGTTTTTGTTGCACAGCACGTTGTATAACAAATCAGCAACGACTCGTACCGCAAGTTCACTAAAAAATCACAAGTCTGGGGGACTTTGAGTTTAACAGCAAAAGCGTACAGCGGGCTATTTTTAGGCTATTCCTGGTATATTTTCCGTAATTTTCTGCGTGAAGCGCGCAATGTACTGTTGACTAACTGTTGACGCGGCATGAACGGTGGTCAGGCCTCAGCGTGTAACCGGCGTCACAAAGACACTTGTACGAGTGCTTTTCGTTGACACACAACTGACTGCAAATTCCAACCTCTTCGCTGCACTCGTCTTTATCTGACACAACAAAACATGCCAACACATAACAGCGCATTAGAGGCTTTTGACGTTATAGTAAACAAGTACGTGAAATATAAATAATATACCACATACATGCATTCCAGAGAAACTCTTAACACGCTTTGTATACGTTTTGTAGTCAATATCTCGCAAAAACATGTCTATAGTTGACGTCTGAAAGTGTCAGAACTCAGTTCTAGGTCACGAAGACTGTCAGGCAGCGAATTCCAAGTCGACGCGTCTGCAACAGCAAGACGCCGACGACCAAAATACGATGTTAATACTAAGCTAAACCGCCACCAGCGAGCGCGGCAAATCTGCTGTAAGTAAAAAAGTAAGTAAATTTATATACCGCATCAACGCCAAAAGCCTCTAATGCGCTGCATACATTAGTACTCTGAAAAAATATCTTAAGTAATCCTTCAAAAACAGATATGGTGTAAATAGGATCACGCAGATGTCTCGGCAGTGAGTTCCATGTCATCGGGCCGACAACAGAGAAAGCCCGACGTCCGTATGCTGGTATCGACAAGCTAAGCTCAGTCACGCATTCACAGCATAGCCTAGCGTAATTCAGCGATGAATACAGCATAATTCCGCTGCTTCTGTTTCATGCACAAAATGACAATAACAGCAATAAACAAATAAATACATATAGAATAAGTAACTGGACGGCGGCGGCTGACGTACCGACGCAGGTTTTGCTGTCATTGAGTTCCATGCCTGGCGGACAGACACAGACGGCACCAAACGGCGTCTGCATGCAGAAATGACTGCAGCCAAACTGCTGCCGGCCTTCGACATCAGAACACAGCTCCTCATCTACCAGATCGAATACACGATATAAACGAACTGCTTGCTTTTGTACGTTTTATTATTAGACAGCTTAGTGGCCTGGCGGCGTACAGGGTTAGGACGCCAAACTCAGGATCAAAAGCTCACGAGTTCAACTCCAGTACCTCTTGGATGGGTGATTGTTTGCAAACAGGTAAACAACCTCGATATATAACCAACCAACCACCAACTCAGTCAACTCAGTCTTCCATCCCTCCGAGATATGTAAAATGAACACCGGCCAGTCTGGCTGGGGTTAAGGCGAGGCATGTGGTGCATAGATAGCAAGTGGCATTTCGTAGCTCTGCGACGGGCTTCCCATAAAGCGATAAACACATTCTTTAACTGCAGTTGCAATACTTTCTAACTGACTGTTTCGGCGTCATGATCGATCTATTGATGTTGCTCATTAATGGATTATAAATTTTACTGATACAGCACAGTACTCTACTGGTACAGGAGTAAGGTGCTTTTACAGTTTTGCAGCACCGCAGAGTATGTTTAGGGTTTGGAATAAAGTTACGGTCAGGGTTACCATCATAACCCTGACCCTGACCATAACCCCGTTTTTTACTCTAAACCATAAACCAGATGGTCTCGTACCCCTAAGCATACATAAACAACCTTAAACACACTCTGGGTGCTGCGAAACGGCAAGAGCGCCCAGTGGAAAATGTGATTGCATAAGTCACAAAACGTCAGTCGTTGGTACCCGTTAAATCCCGGTTTAAATAATTACTGATCACAATAATATCAGTGAGTGAGCGAGCGAAAAGAGTAAGTGAAGAATGCTGACTGCAGAGTGGCGATTCGTCGTTGCCGTTGGGACAGTCGGGGATCTCGTCGCAGATCTGACTTCGGTTGATGCAGTGATCCGTTGTGCCAGGACACTGCCACTCGTCAACGCGACACGACGATACAGCCGCTATACTCGACAACGACAAATACAACAACTACAACAACACAGAGAGAAGTCCATGTGCCACATTACTCAAGCAACACCTAATGCAATCACAGATTCAAGCAACACCACGCTGCCAGAAAGAAAGAATCCATCACAGCTTGGCCACCTATGATAATTACAACTATGATGAATGACAATGGAATATTAGAGACCAGAAGCGCGTATAAGTTTGTCGGCTGTGCTTGATCTTTGTAAATAAGTAAGTGAAACGTGAATTTATATGAATAAAATTAGCTTCTAATGCGCTCGTCACACTAGCACTGACTAGACAGGATTGTTTTTGAAGAATTGTTTGAAACTGTCAATATCACACGCCGGTGATATCTGAGTTCATCTGGCAGTGAGTTCCAGACCGTCGGACCAGCGACCGGAAAAGCTCGACGGCCGTACGTGTTGAGTCGACAGCGAGGCGGATTATGCGACATTAGTGTTACCCTGCCTAAGGCACGAAGTGACGTTTGTGTTACCGGGAGACGTGGCGGGGTAGGGAGCGACCAGCGAAGCGTAGCAAAGTTTGTGATTGGTTGCTGCCAAGTTACGTGTCGGCCAATCAGGTGTAGGCAATTGTTGTGCGTTGGCTAATTTTCTGATTTTTTAAAAGTTTTAATTTAACAGTATTTTTATTCTCAGTATCTCTCATTTCATTTTTCTTTAAAAACATTTCACTTTTTTAGTTTATGTGCTAGATTAAACTGACAGTTTTTCTGTCAGTTTTTTGAGTGCAAATTCTGTATCCTACTGTATTGTATTGTATTGCCTATATACTACACTGTGTCTCAAAAAAACCGGACCCCTGCTACCTTTTGCAATAACTCCAACAGTCCTGGTTCAATAGCAATAGATTTTGACAAAAAATAATTGTTAGAGAATCAGCACTTAACAGCATGTGTTACTTTGCGAGAAATTTTAAGAACAGAGTACCAGCTGAAATTTTCCTGTGACAACAACAGTAGAGGCAACTGCACTGCAGTACTCCAACGAACCAACAACGTCAGTTACGAAATCATTAAATGTTATAACGCCAACGTTTGAAGCTGAACGAACTGTTGATTAGCAACATCATAGTCAGAAGTTACAGCAGATGTTCAAAGTGCTGTCCCTTTACTCGAACACAGGCCCGGAAACGTTTTCTCCATTCGTCGATTGCGTCATCGACAACGGTCTGCCGTAGACCAGACCAGACCTCCACCAAGCG
>Ga0209671_1004076_pt1 | contig 14322 bp, 10 predicted proteins | sample WorMetHERISLAND2_2_FD_187401 | JGI IMG/M metagenome (GOLD analysis project Ga0209671, IMG submission 187401) | Marine gutless worms symbiont microbial communities from Max Planck institute for Marine Microbiology, Germany - Olavius geniculatus... | ecosystem: Host-associated > Annelida >... | reverse complement strand
ATCTGAAGCCCGTTCTTCTGCATTGGCTCGCTCCTCCAATGACTTCCTGTAGATCATACAACTGCAACTATCATTCTGGTTTCTGCATCTAGAATTCAATTTCATTATTTAACAATGCTGGCATGACAAAGATACTTAACAATAATAAGTTTTGACTCATGGAGCAATTAAGTTTCTATGAATGCATCTCTCGCCTACTGCTTCATCAATGTCAAGTCTGGTATTGTAGTTATACCTGGTATTACAACTGCTGACATCAGAGAGATTCCGTGTAGGCTAAAGGCATGTACAAAGTGACGTAACTGAACTAAACTAATAAATGAACTGGCCAATGGGCAAGCTCCAATGCACTACAGCTCATCAAAAAGTAAAACGTGTCAGTTCGGTTTAATTTAGTAACATTGCTCACCACACGCCTTAAGAACTAACCGTTGCAGTGAGTCAAGTTCTAGGATTCGTTGCTGAGTTTCCCGCGCCTGCTGCTGCAGCGTCACGATCGTCAACTCACTGCGACTCGCAGCACCTTCGACATCACCGAATGCTGCCTCGTACTCGGCCAATCTCTGCCTCAATGACTGCAGCGCTTTGTCAGCCTCAAGCTCTGACAACTTGCCAGACTCGCACGCTGACCGTAGTTCAGTGACGACCCGGTCCCTCTGATCCAGTTCACATTGTGTTGCCACCAGCTAGATCACACACAATGCCATGCATAGATATACACACAGCTACAGTGGCATAAACAGGGGGACAGGGGCTTACCTCCCAATGCCCCAGACAAGACAAAAGCACACATTTAAACTGCATTTAATTTGGTCAGTTGAATCTGGGGAAAAGAGTTAAAACTGTTGCCACCAGCTCTCATGTTTTATAGAGCAATAATGCACCAAATTCGATTTCAACCGGGGCTCCATCCCAGACCTTGCTGGGGAATCTCACAGCACTCCCCCAAACCTTCTAGCTGGATTTTAGGGGTATTACTTCCAAAAGGAGAAAGAGGACAAGAGAAGGAGCAAAAAAAAGAGAGGGTGATGAGAATAGAAAAAAGGAAAAGGAAGGGAGAGGGGAAGAGAAAAAGAAGAAAGGGGCCCCAATTCACATTTCTGACTATGCTACTGCACAGCCAAACCACACACAGTCATACACACCTACATTTACTGCTCAGTGCTTAACACACCATGATCAGACCACACAAGCTCAGACCACACAAATACACTCAACAGCTCAGAAATGAATAAAAATAGTAGCAAAAGGCATAACTATCAGTCAAATGCATCCAACATTGTAACCAATCTATGCTCTCAAGTTCTACTGCCATAAATACATATCTGTCCAATATAAACAGCACTTGAAATGTAATGCTAACAATAGCTTGGCTCATTCTCCGAAGCACGAATGGCACAAACACGACTATGATATACATACAAATACATTGGTGGCTCTAAAATAACACAATACAATAATATGGCCAGAAAACAGTGTTCCCAACATACTGCTTCATTAACAACAAAACTTTAACCTACTGCCAATTCAACATTATACATCATCATGTAAAATAATTCAGAAAATAGCTATACAATGAGATAATAATCAGTAAGTTGTACCTTTGCCTCAAGATCGGCAATGTGAGCATGAAGATCGTTAATTTCACGATCACGGCTTTCGGCAAAAGCTCCACTGAAGTACTCAGCATCACACTGCTGGCAACAACATCAGACACTTCTTGATGGCAATATGTCCACTGTTTAAAGTTGAACTATGCTGTGTTATAAAGACAATATTTATTCTCTGAAGCTAATCATTAAGCCTAACATTACTGATACGAATGATGTAAGCTAAGGTCCTTAGCATGTTAGTTATTACACGTAAAACAAACTGGATGACATTTAAACGAAATACGAACAAAATCTGAGAAATGCGGTAACATAAAAAACAGATGATCACTGGTGCTCATACCTTGGTACTGTCAAGTGCATGAATTCTTGGAGTCTCAATACTAAACAACAAAATCACAATTGCAATTGCATTAGACTGGCACACAGGAGTTTAGCCTATAAACAAGGAAGTCCTAAATACTGCATAATCTAGATGTCGAGAATCACATTTATAACTACAGATGTAAATAACACATTTGACAGATACATCTATCAAGAACTGTTTATATATTTTATGCAATGAAATAACAATAGGCAACATTAATATTTTAATAACAAATAATGGAACTACATGACAAATAGCAAAAGCAAACATTACATCACGGCTTCCGGCAAAAGCTCCATTATTTCAATGGTGTAGTTCTTGATTGTTGCCTTTCTTTCGACAGCCATGCGACTTTGGTGGCGAGAGCCTGCAACTATCACCTCCGGGCTATTCGACACATCCGTCATCTGCTGTCCACTGGGCTGGCCCAAACTTTGGCCTGCAGTCTAATACTGTCGCGTTTGGACTATGCTGTGTTGCATGGAGCCCCGGCCGGCAGCATCCAGAAACTGCAGTGCGTCCAGAACACAGCAGCACGTGTTGTTCTCTGTGTGCCTAAACGAACTTCTGCACAGCTGCTCCTGAAACAGCTTCACTGGCTTCCCGTTCGCCAACGAATCGACTACAAATTGGCAGTTCTGACATACAAGATCCGAAGTACGTCCACCCCGTCATACCTCAGTCGCCACATCAGACTTCGGGGATCTGCTCGTCATCTCCGCTCGTCCGCTGCACTGCTACTACACAAGCCGACCACAAGAACTCGCTTTGCTGATTGTGCTTTCCGTTGCACAGCACCCACCGTTTGGAACTCTCTAGCCATTGACGTTACAAGTAGCTGTTCACTAACTGTGTTTAAATCCAGGTTGAAGACACACATCTTCTGTCAGACATTAAACCTCAGTGACTAGTTCTGTCCGCCAGCGCCACTGAAGTCTTTCTTTTAGCACATACTGGCACTTTACAAGTCAGATTATTATTATTATTACACATGCTGGTAGTTTACCTATATTTAGCATATATATTCATGGAGGGTTCTAAAGTTATACAACAATTGCACTTTACTGCCATCACTACCATAGAGTTATGCGTGCTAATTACCATCAATAACGAAAATTTGTGCAATTAAACCAGTGTCTGGAGTGTATAAGCTCATTTGACGTATCCCACTTGAAACAGTTGTTTAACGTAATGCTAATTATGACATAGCAGGTCAGTCAAATAAAGCAAAGCATAAAATTTGTCATTTGAAAAAAAGTAAAACATTCAACTAATCTGCCAAAAAAAACAGTGCTGAAGAATAGTGCATACCTGGCAAGCCGTAAAATCTCTCTGTCTTTCTGTTCAAGTTCTTTCTTATACTGATCTAAAGTTTCTTCCATCTGTGTAAAATTGACAGAAATAAACAGTTACACCACCGTATACATCACACCATTACCATAACAAAATGTTATATTTCATCTGAGAAAACAGATATGCCACTTTGTCACATTACTTTCACCACTAAAAAAGCGAAATGCGGTAAAGTTAAAGATAGAAAAGAAAACATACGCACAGGCCCACTGAGAGGGTGGGGTAGAGGGTAAAGCTACCCCAGGCCCCGCAATGTTTGGGAGGCCCCACCATCGCTCAGAAATTAAAAAAGTACACCAGAATGCACCATTTCGAAAAGAAAAATTCAAAAATGTCTTCCCAGAGAGGCCTGCAAAAATGTTTGAGTGCCCAAGAGAATGTTTCCCCGAGCCCTGCTGTGGCTCTCGACAGGCCTGCATACGCACAACACCACCTAACCATGAAAAAATCTGCATTAATAGAAAAAAACAAATGCTATTAATATGCACATGTATGACAAATTAAAGCTATACACTTCCAAAGTGACTGGTCACTAGTCCTATGTGGCACTAGTCTGAATTTGGTCAAAATGCCTATCCGCCATAGCCGGGGGCCGCGTCATAACCAACTGCTGCTATAGCCAAGGTCTGCCAAAGCCAGAGATGCAATTTATCTCGATCTATTCCTAATCCCAATCACTAACCTTAACCCTATGCATAATCCTGAGCCCTGCTTGGATGGAAGACAGACATTCCCCCTTGGGCCTGTCAACCGCGGACGTTTCCCCCTTAAACATTCCCCCCTGCTTTTTGACTGCCTATATACCACTTTATCACATTACTTTCACCACTAAAAAAGCGAAATGCGGTAAAGTTGAAGAGAGAAAAGAAGACATGTACACACAGGCCCATTTAGAGGGTGGGGTCATTGGTTACCCTAGGACATTCCCCCCCTAGACTAGTAACAACATATTATCAGAATCAGCACCAAGCCTGAGCAAAAATTACTTGCAATGCCAAAAGCTACTCTGCTTTTAATGTCTTGTTACAGTTGAGTATTTTTCAAACCCAATGAGTTTTAGTAGGCACGACAATTGACAGCAATTAGGGATGTGGGCCTACGCGTCCACAAGATGATTGAACTCCATCTGACTGTAGAATGAACCAAGAGTAGTTAGCACACATCTATTTTTATGTACATGAAGAAAGCAAAATTTGATAGATTGCAGACACTCTTCTTGCTGTGGCAAACACACTGCATTTTGAGTGGCATTTTGACATCGCCGTTCGCGGCTGTTTCTTGAGAAGTTGAGACTTGAGACTCCTTGAGACTTGTGCTTTATTTGGCGAATTAATTAGGCTTATTGATACTTAGTTTGTTAATGATAACACAAAAGTATTTGATGTTTGCTGCATTCTTTCACTATGCTGACACTGAAAATTATGCCAAAATCTAACGCTCGATCCATGGCATACGTAAGAGAAACGTCCGGGTATCGCAAAAAACGGGAAGGAAAACGTCCGGGGTGCCAACAACCAGAAGGGAAACGGCCGGGGCGGGCAATATGTCCGGGGGAATGTCCTACACCCGTTCCAATTAGTGCCTTTTCAGATTACTGAAATGGCCCCTACTTCAAGCAGGTGGCGCGTAGAGTCGTCATGTGTTCGTTGATAGAACAGATCGTCTCTGCTGCGTTGTGTCACGTGCTGGCCGTGTTGAAGAAACACGCGTGAACGCGAACTCCGCACGTCGTCGTCATCCAGATGTGGGTAGTTCAGTGAATAGTTGGCCGAGTACGGTCGTCGACGTTCCCACGCCAAAGGTCGGCATATCGACGGCAGATCTCTTCGTATTCTATCGTCATCCAACGCTACCGGTACGTTTGGTCTACTCATGACTGATATCAGAAGACAGTAGACTGCAATCAAAAGCGCATAATTTCAACATCCTGTTTTCGCTTTGTTGTTGTTTATAACGTCTGCATAGCAACACACAAACCACCTGCATAGCTAGCCTCGTTTTCGACTTAGGTCACACAGTTGGTCCAGTTCATTTAAATGAAACAGCAACGGAAAAACTTCAACCGAGCGCCGCTGGTGTAATGGTATCATGCAAGATTCCCATTCTTGCGACCCGGGTTCGATTCCCGGGCGGCGCAAACTTTTTACTTAAAATATTCTAGTATACTTCTCACATAACGTTATACACATATCTAAAGACCGATTTCATAGGCAGCTTGAATTTTTTTAGCTGACTGTACTAACGATCGCGCTTACAGTACGTACCCGTCCTCGATCTGTCGTTTGTTCTCTGTCTGTAACGTTATGTATTGTGGTTAAACTGTAGGCCTACATCGTAGGCGGTCGACTATAGCGCCGTTAAATATGGTTTTGGTAAGTTCATATACTCTGTCATTACTTCCATCAATGTCATAAATAATCACGTTTAATATCAGACTAACCCAGTTTTCTTTATGATTTAGCCCTTCATTATCTGCTTTGTGCACTTTTTAGTAATCATTTTGGTTGCATTATTCGTCTGTCTTTTTGTTTGTTATTATTATTTTTATTATATTGTTCACAGTTATTGGTTATAGTTATCATAGGTGGCCAGCTGTGATGGAGTTTCCTTTCTGGCAGCCTGCCGTTGTGTGAAATTGTTATTGTATTGGTTGTGACTGATATGGCAAATAAACTTCTCTCATGCCCTCTCTCTCTCTCTCCCACTATCTAGTTTTCAACTTACAGCTGCTGTATACCGGTAGCTCTCAAGTACTCGCTGACGCCTACATTAGTTAACTCCCAAACTGCTCACAGAGAAGATGGTATTGGCTCACAAGTCACAACTCACAGGACTTCGCAACTTCACAAGTTCTACCGGTAGTAGTACTGTCTAGAAAATTATTCAAAATATTCGAACGAAGAATTCTCGCTTTGGCCCTACCCTAACGGAGGCTTTAACAAATTTGCGCAATGAGCCGATTAGAGTTTCTATGCGGCAGAAGTATCTGTGTAGTTTGTGGTGTTTTTCGATCGAATTTTGAAAACGACATATGGCAACAGCTGGTGTTTTCGACATCGAATTGAATGAAGACGGCGCAGATGACTCTGACCATTCCGACGAAGAACCGATTAAGCCGGCCAGTGAGCAACAGCTACAGGTTAAGATCGCTGAGTTATGGATCTGTTATTGACTCAGCTGCTTTCTATTCCAGAGATGTCTACCTGTTTTTGTTGTTATTTAAGAAGGTATATTTTTACTAAGAGAGCTGTGAAGTCTGCCAGTTAGGCACTAGATCCTGATAAGTCAGATCTATGCGATACTACTTGGTACTGGTCAGCGTTCCAGAACCTTCGCTTCTGTCCGTTCTGTTGATGTTGCTGGCTGCTCATTTTTATTGTCTGACAACATAAAGATTTTCGGTGTCACGCTGGACTGACATTTTTCTCTGGATAAACACATTAGCTCCATCTGCAAATCTGCTCATTATCACATCCGGTCGCTCCGCCATATTCCTTCGGCCGTCACTGATGATATGGCCAAATCAATCGCTTCTTCCCTGGTCTGCTGTCGCTTAGATTATGCTAATTCTCTTCTTTTCGGCACCACTCAGAAAAATATCTACCGTCTTTAGCGCGTCCAAAATATACTTGCTAGAGTTGTTGCCAGTCACGCTGTCCCTCGTGGTACTCACTCATTTGATATTCTCCAGGATCTGCATTGGCTCCCAGTTGTTCAATGCATTGAAGGCAAACTTGCCACATTGACGTACAACATTCTCAACTCCTCTCAGCCTGCTTATCTATGTTCTCTGCTCAATTATCACGTTCTCTGCGTTCTGCCAACACCAGTCTTCTGTTGGTTCCACGTGTTCGCACAACCTTTGCCTTCCATGGTTTTAGCATTGCAGCCCCCACAGCCTGGAACTTACTACCGAACTAGCATCCGCAGTTCTACCTCTGCAAACACTTTTCGTCGCCTCTTTAAAACTCACTGCTTCCAGCAGGCCTACTGCTCCCCGTAGCAGCTCAGTCAAGTGCCTCAGATTCGGCCACTGGCTGACATTGTGCACTTTGAATACGCACGTACTTACTTACTTACTTACTTTCACTCATTATAACATTCACAGACTTGCACATGCACTTTGTGGGCTCTGCCGACTTAGTAATCAAATCCAAATAAAAACAGGAAGATCATTGACCAAGATTGGAACTAGCACCATTATACACATGTCAGTATCAGAAATAATGTGACTGCTATATTAATAAGGCACATTTTGCTACTACAGTAGCGTAATAAATGATGTGGTAGTTTTAGGTCCGGGTTTTCCATTGCCAATCGAATCAAATTTGATCTCCGATTTGCTGATCTTTGATTAACTTGATGTTCAGAATTGATCGTTGATTAACTGTGTTTCGTTTTTCCATGCATTTTTGATCTCCAATTACGTGATCGGCGATTAGCTGATTCGCCGTCAACTGAGCCTATGATTGGCTGACAGTGACCGCATTTTGCGGTGTTGTGCTAATTTACCCAGCATGCGCTGTGAGTGGACGCCGTAGCCAGTAAACGTCGTCATAGCAACGATATCAACGATATTGCCCATATCGTCTGCTGTCAAAAATACGTTCTATCGCAAATGAATACGGGAGCATCTATCCATTTTATTTCTTCACAAAACACCATGCACAGTAAAAATTGATCAGTAGTGACTAATCACCATGCCTGAAACTTCATTTTAATGCGTGAATTGCCGTTTTGACTAGCGATGTGAAGCAATGTTTCTGGTGCGAATAAGCAACAAACTGCAGATCGCCACGTTTAATCGTCAATCATCTGACTTGATCGGCCAATATTCGGCCATCAACTTGACGGGAGATTTGATGGACGATCAGTCGCTAATTGGCGATGGAAAAACGGTTATTGAGATGATTTCATTGAGATGATTTCAGATCAAGTCCCAAAGTTGATCGGAGATCAATTTGATCGGCCGTCAAATGTGCATGGAAAAACGGGACCTTAATCTTGAACTGCTTGTCAGTAATTAAGTATATTGATTGTTGTATTTGGAGCTGATAGTTGATTGAAGTATTTTTGTATGTGTGTGCATTGAATTTGCTAGGCTTTCACTGAAAGTGGTCCGAATGTCTATCTTCAGTAAGTTGCTGCACTGACTGAATCGGTGTATCTGTTGATCGTTGAGTCCCATTGATTTAAATAGAATTTTTTTGCGCGAGAACTAGCATAGCTAGCTATAGTGCGTATTAGCTACAATAATTCTGTCCTGGTTGAGTCTGTCACATCCCAGTACTGTTCCAAGACCAGGTGAAATAGTGACTTCTGGTTTACACCATATGATAGCTTAGAGTCTCTAGTATTTTGTGACAAAATTTCATGCCACTGGGTGAAGGGGGTCTCCATGAATGAGGGGGAGAAAGAGGGGCAGCACCTTTAAAAAGGCATTATTCTACCATTATTGGCTCGTCTAACATGAAAATGGTTGCAGATAGGCACACACATGCTGCTTATCATAACAAGCACTGACAATGGGCTTCTTAGAAATGTCAACATTGATGACCTTGAATGACCTTGGACCCCCAAAATAGGGTTTTTAGTGAATTTTTTATGATTTCGGGCTGCAACACACATTTTAAGAGTGAATGTGCCAAAATAGCTGGAGATAGACCAAGACAACCAGCGTACAAAATTTCAGCATTGAATGTAGATTTTAGCAATCCAAGTCCGGACCCTCTGGGTTCAAGGAAGCCTGTGCGCACAGGTGTCAAAGAGGCGTACCCCTCTAAAAGTGGTTATTTATCCGCTGTTGGCTTGTCTAGCGTGAAAATGGTTGCAGATAGGCACAGGTATGCTGCTTAATGTAACAAACGCTGGTGATGAGCTTGTTAGGCATTGTCAGCATTGATGACCTTGATTGACCTTGAACTTTAAAAATAGGGGTGTTAGTGATTTTTTGCAATTTTTGGCTGCAAAAGAGTGAATTGCGACAAAATGGATGGGAATAGACTAAGTTTACCTGCAAACAGAAACTGCTATAGGCTCTCGCGCATCTCATGAGCATTAGCTCAGATTTCTTGTTAAAGTATGGGCAAATGTACAATGCACCTTGTACATCTGGTGCCTAATTTACAAAACATCGTATGACAATCGTAAAAATGTCGTAAAGTCTTTGCAACTTTGTCATATCATTGTCCTAAATCATTGTCCTAAATCACTGCTTGAAGTTACTGCAAACAAAATTTATATACATTACGGCAATATGTGAGAATATATACTAATGAAAAATCTAAATAATTACTGCATGCATACTTGATGCTGTCATATGACAGCTACTGAGCTGTTGTACATTTTGTCGTAACTTTCTCGTAACTTTGTTGTACAATTTTTTGTAAATCACGTTTTATTTTAAATCTGTCGCTAACCTGCCGTATGTCGTAGCATTGTCGTAAATTTGTCTTACAATGTTTTTAAATTTGGCCCCTGCATGCCAATATTGTGTAAGTTTAGTATTTCTATACTAGCCTCTGCTGCATAAAAATTCTATGCAAATCTTGGTTACTGTTTAGCATATCAAGTATTTTGAATTTTGATACTATTGTTTTTTGGAGGCTGCAATATGGTTAGCAATAGGGTTAGATTGACATAAGTTCTGTGATTTACAGGGATGGTGAGTTGGAAACGTTTGAACTGTCTGAAGATTTTGTTAATCCAGGCCAACCTCGAACACGTCCACAAGACTTCGAGCTTCTCAAGCTTCTTGGCAAAGGAGGCTATGGAAAGGTTGTACTTTGGGGCATAGCTTCATTGTTATTGTTTTTCATGCATTACTGTCATGTGTTAATATCTTGAGGCAGTGTTAATATCAGAATTGCTTGTACGGCAAGAGTGATTCCACCTAATAATTGTGTTTTGTAACTAGATGTGTAATGAAGTGGTAATGACAATCGCTGGATCATTATGGGGAGCATTTGCTACAACCCTAAGAACGTCAGCTTTGGCTCTCTGCTACTCAGCTGCAGAATACTGTGCTCCAGTCTGGGCCAGATCACCTTACACTAAACTGATTGATATTCAGCTGAATGAATCCATGTGCATTGTCTCTGGAGCTCTACGTACGCCTAACACCTCTTCCGTGGTTGCCAGTCCTCAGCCACATCACTCCGCCTCACATCCAGTGAATGGTAGCAACAAATCAACTTCTCAGTAAGATCAGGTCCTCAACTGTCACTCTGCCCCTGATATCAGACATCAAGTCCCATCCTGAAGTCCACCTTACATCAAGACGTCCAGTATGGCTCGAGGAACCACAACAGGAAGAAGTGTCACCACGACAGAAATGGACTGAAGAGTGGGCTGCTTCAGATGTAGTAGACCGCTCGTTGATCGTGGACCCTTCCATTGCACCTCCTGGATTCGACTTACGTCGACGCTTGTGGTCAACGTTGAACCACTTTCGCACTGGCCAGGGTCGATGTGCAGCCAACCTCTTCGCTGGAATCAGGCTTCAGATCCATCTTGTTCCTTTGGCATGCCTTCACAAACTATGTCGCACATTGTGAACGATTGTCCAGATACTACATTTCCCGGTGGTCTGTCAGCCTTACATTTGGCTGATGAGGAGGCTATTGCCTGGCTCGGCACCAGAGCATATGCTAAGAAAAAGAATGACCAGCACTACAGTTTACTGTGAAATAAGTCAGTGTATCATTTTATAACAAATCTCTGAGGAAGCATTGGTGGGGTACTATGAAAAAACGATATGAAAAGTTTTGGCCTGTCTCACAGGTTAGCAATAGATTGAGAAGGAAAAACTTAGGAGTAGCTGGCTGTCCCACGTTTATCTGAAAAGTCACCATTATAACTGTTTTGTTTGTATTTGAACATGCTAATATACATAATTGCTGAATGCTTGTGTCTTTCTAGTTTATGATAAATAACAGTATGTTAGCTTGTGCTACTTAAGAACCCATAATCATGTGTTTTAAAGGTCCATGGCCGCGGTCAAACTCACTCGTGCAATTTCTGTAGATTTAAATTAGACAATTAACCTCGCACATATAATATGTCGATTTGAGCTTTATATATATATGAAATTAATGTGTGAATTCAAACGAAATGCGGCATTACGTTACGTTATGCGAAATATTCTAATCTATCAGTGCCTGTAATGACGTCATGACCTTAGCCCATATAGATCATGAATATTAATGGCTAGCTGACGACATCATCATTCTAGGCTAGGCCATAGCCTATAGACGTCATGAATATTAATTCATGGCGTCTATAGGCTAAACACATGACGTCATCACAGACCGTCATGGCGGCGCGTTTTCTACGTCGTTTTCGTAGATTGTCGACTTTAAAGGTAAATTTTTCCGTGTTGACTAAACGCTGGGCGCCGATATTACTGTCAAAGTTATCAGAAAATCCATTTTCGTGAAAAAGCAGACAAACAGACAGAATTGCGATGGCTAAGATGCACTCCAGCATCCATGGTATATGTTAATTTTTGGCATCCACGGTCCTTTAATGGACATTTGAAAAGATCTGGATAATACATATTTGCCTGTATATTGTTGCTGATGTTCAGGTGTTCTTAGTTCGAAAGATTTCTGGTAAAGAGACAGGACGAGTGTTTGCAATGAAGGTGCTAAGAAAGGTAACCATAATTTGCTCACCATTTATAAAGAATATTTTGTTATTGGACAATGCATATAGCATAGACTGTTAATAGTGATAATCATTTCTGACAGAAACTGCAGCATTTATGACAGAATGTTGTTAACTGATAAAGCTAATTTGTGAATCTGTTAATTTTTAGAGACAGCAGACTGTATACTGTGAAACATTTGCATGATGTTCAGTTTTTACGCGCAGCAGCAGCTACTGCTGGAGTGCATCTTAGCCATCGCAATTCTGTCTGTTTGTCTGTCTGTCTGTCCATATGTCACACGGGTGGATCAGTCAAAAACGGTGCAAGCTAGGATCACCAAATTTTTACCATCGGTCGCCTGGAAGACTCTAGTTTCAGGATCAGTAAAGCTTTTCCCTAAATTCGAAAGGGGTCACCCTGAATGAGGGCACTAAATCAGAGGGGGTGGGAAAAATTTGCGATTTTCAGCCGATACGGCGTTGGCTGAGCGAGATAGGTCGCGCCGTCTGGCGAGCACAAGTAAAACACTATAGATAATTAGCTGCCGGTCATCTGGCACCCTCTGGCAAGTGTAAAAGAAACATCTTTGCTAAGATGGGTGAACTTCGATTTTGTTTTACTGGGCTTTCAAACGTGCACCACTGTTGTGTGTTCCTCTTTGCATTAGCTGGGCTTTTCTTGTTTTTCAACATTGCTACAGAAATAACAACACATTAGCCTTTGTTACCAAGTATTATAAATTTGTATCGACTTGACACTGGGAAGGTAACAGTAGTATTCGTGAGAGATCTGACCTACCACCCATAGTCCCGTAATTATAACTGAGTTGTGTCTGCAGTTTACTGCCAGGTCAGGGTTTGCAAACGGAGATGAGCACCGACCCTAAGGTCACAGAATTGTGAGAGGGCGATGTTGACTGCGGGTGATTTACCTTAGCTCTATCCCTGTCCTCCAATAGACAGCATTATCACATTGATGACTGTCTGGAGGATAACAGGGAAGATTATTAGAACTACCATTATGTTAATTACATATGCATGCGTATTATGGAGTTCTTACAATTTTAGGTTTAGCTTGTTAGTCCGCCCGTAAGCGATAGCTTGCGGAAGCGGACTTAAGTTTTGCTGGCATTTCTTTCTTTTTTTCCCCTCGCGTAATCTCCGAGCTCCGTGGGCCGATCGCTGCAAAATTTTGCACGATGCTCCTAAGTATGTTCAACTTTATAATTCCGGGCCGAAATTTTGGGGGAGCCTCCCAAAAAAATTTTTAGGGGCCAAAAACATGCAAAATTTGGCTCGATTTCGGTCGACTTCGAAGTTCGGCGGCCAGTTTCTTCGGAACGGATGAAGATATTCAAAATCGGTGAGTTACTCGTTCGACAGCGATTCCTCCCGCGTTAGGCGAAACAAGTCGGTGAAGTTTGGTCCAGTAACCTTGGAGATCTCGATGTTGAATTAAACCCACCGAAAGCGCATTTTTTGGAAGATCATATTTCGGCCCCTAGGGGGTGCTGCGCCCCCAAATTTTTACACGCACTAGAGAATGACCAAGTCTTACTAGCGCACCCCCCACCGGGGATGGGGGACCCCCTTACAACTTTTTTCAAAGGGGGGTCAAAAATTGGCTTAAAATGTAGCGTATTAGCCGCGAGAACTTTGGAGCCAAAGGGATTAGCTTCATGAAACTTTGCCACGTGATGTGCTGCTAGATGGGGGTGATAATGCGGGTACAACTTTTAGGGGGCACCGCCCCCTTAAAATTTAGGAGGGCAAAAAACATCCAAAATTTAGTACGTTTTACGACAACTTTCGAGTTTGACCGCAAATATCTCTAAACTGGATAGAGATATCGACAAGCGGTAAATGGCATTATCAACTACAGTTAATTCCGCGTTGAATAAAACAATTGTGTGAACTTTAGTCCATCAACACCAGAGATTACGCGGCTAATGTTTACCCACCCAAATCAAATTTTTCGGAAGGCCATATTTCGGCCCCTAGAGGGTGCTGCACCCCCAAATTTTTACACGTGCTGGAGAATGACCAAGTCTTACTAGCGTACCCCTCATTGGGGACGGGGGCCCCCTTTACAATTTTTTTCAAAGGCTGATGAAAAATTGGCTTAAAATGTAGCGTATTAGCCACGAGAACTTTGGAGCCAGGGAGAGTAGCTTTATTAAACTTTGCCACATGACGTGCTGTTAGATGGGGGTGATAACGCGGGTGCAACTTTTGGGGGTCACCGCCCCCTTAAAATTTGGGAGGGCAAAAAACGTCCAAAATTTAGTACGTTTTACAACAACTTCCGAGTTTAACTGCAAATATCTCTAGAACGAATAGAGC
>Ga0209671_1004075_pt1 | contig 14324 bp, 10 predicted proteins | sample WorMetHERISLAND2_2_FD_187401 | JGI IMG/M metagenome (GOLD analysis project Ga0209671, IMG submission 187401) | Marine gutless worms symbiont microbial communities from Max Planck institute for Marine Microbiology, Germany - Olavius geniculatus... | ecosystem: Host-associated > Annelida >... | reverse complement strand
GTATTTCTATTCTCAGTATCTCTTATTCCATTTTTCTTCAAAAACATTTCAATTATTTTAGTTTATGTGCTAGATTAAACTGACAGTTTGAATGTTAGTTTTTGAGTGCAAATTCACTATTGTATTGTTGTATTGTATGGCTGCTGTACACCCGGAATGTGATCGTGTTGAACGTTCATACAGTAAAGCGGTCAACGGATTGTCATCGTCGCCACCATCCACGCCGCCGTTAGAAGCAGCAGCGTCAGTTGAGTTCACTGTCGACAATGACGCTGTCCACATACATCCTACGAACAACGGTTTCACGCCGTGTGCGCCTAGCACGTCTGCGTTATGGCCGTCATTAGCTGAGTCAACGGATGACATCAGTACAGACGGCAGTATCGGCAACGTTTACGACTCGATCGAAGACATTTCCTGCGCCTCTCAGAACTTTGAATCAGCAGCGGCAGCAGCAGCAGCAAGTTTTGACACCGACATTGATAGCACGTACATTCTATTCATCCCACGAACGCATTCGCCAATCAAATTCAGGTTAATGGCGCTGCTGCTAATAGTTTGCAAGAACGTGACCACATCGGCGAACCTTCGTCGTCTACATACCTGTCAATCGCTGAAAACGTGGAACTGCCGAACTATGCGCAGTTGGATTTGGCGACCAAGCGAAAAAGTGCCGACAGCAAAGATGCATAATTGTTCGCTAAAGAAATCTTCTGTTAAGTAGTTTGTAATCAGTGACAAAAGTAGCCTATGCGCGGGTAATACTGTACAAACTTATAGCCTACGGCAGTTTAGTTCTCATGTATGCCTTATAATCTTTAGCGTAATGCTTTAGTGAATGCAGCGAAATGTACCACTACAATTTCTAGAAGCCTGATAAATATTAAAGTCATAGATCAAAGGTCAAGGTCACATGGGCTTTTGTGCTTTTTTGTCTGCATACATATTACGGGCCTTGAGCAAGGGTTTCACTTGTCATTATTTGTTCTACCTCCAACAACGGCAAGATTATGTGATTGCCAGCATTTATCTGTTGGCTTGTCAACCGGACTGCACAAAAAGTTGCAAGCCGATTTGGCTCAATTTTTCAGAAAAGGTTAGATTTAGCGCAGTTGGTTAGATTATGGTAAAAAAACGGTGCTGCCATCTGGCAAACACGACACAATAAATTGACAGCATTGATGGAGGTCTGTGCTGTCCCAGTGTCCTTCTAGTTCTTCCAGTATGCTGTGGGCTGGATGTGGGAGCCTCACAAAAAATCAGTCTAACAAGCAAATGTGTCAATTATGTTTGCATCATTTAGCAAATTGTTTAAATGCAGCAATAATAACACATGAGAATCACACATCAGAACACTAGAAACAAACTTTTTTTCACAAATACAACAGTACTTCTCAGTTTAATGTATATAGCTGATTTTAAATGCTGAAATAATTTTACTGCAGCAAAAGTGATAAATTCTAATTAAGTCACAGTCACAATAAATAAACAGTACAAAAAAACAAAATGTAACTTACTGGTAATGATTGATCAATAACTCAAAACAAATTTAAGCAGCATTATGTTGCAATGGTGCAAAATAATGTGAATTGACCTAGTGTGGTTCACATAAATAACTATGCTCAGTGCCACATACCTAAACCGAACCTCTCAATTTTCATTATAGGCTATTAAATGTGCAAGAAAATATCAATCAGAAAATAAACAACATGCAGGTTAAGTTGACACACAGCGATTTGACCTGCAGGTCACCTAACTTAGTCACCATGCACCAGATCAATGCAAAATGTTATTATAATAATAGCAAAAGGCTGCAGAAACATACTTGTTATATTTTACCAGGCACAGATCTCATGTTCCCACCTGAAACTGAAATCGTCATTCTGTGGTATAAGGGCAGTGGTGGGAAAGGCAGGAATGGCAATTTTCCACCTGAAATTTTTGGCTGTCAAAAAACTGTCAAAAAATCTAATTCTTGTAAAAAAATTCCACCCAACAGTGCAGAATTTGGGGCTAAAAACCTATTTTTTGGAAATTTAGGGACAAAATGAGCCCTCATAATCTCCTCTGCCAGAAATTCACAACTGTCTGTCAGAATTGTGTCCAAAATTTGCAGTGTCAGTCAGAAAATTGCAAATTCTGCCTACTTTTTGTAACCCATAATGCTATTAAGTATGACAGCCCATAAAAAAATAATGCGAGGCATATATTTTTGTTGTCATATTTTGGTGTTTTCTCTTGGATCTTGCAGAACAGATGGGCTGGATGTGGCATACAGGCTGAAGGTTGTCCACCAACGAGAAATGGTTGACAAGAGACAGCCGGTAAATGTAAAACTTACTTGCACATAAAACACACATGCAGGTTTTAGTCACACACGTAGACACTTTCGAACTGTTAGCGTGGGCAAGCTGCATGTCTTCCACCATCCACATGAACATGTTCACCAGTGATAAAAGAAGCATCATCAGATGCCAGAAATGCTATAGTTCGTGCAACTTCTTCCGGTTTGCCAGGTCTGCCGAGAGGATGGGTCACTTTTGAGTGCTCCACGAAATCTGCATAGGCATCATCAGCGAGGCCACCCCTCTTCTGCAATTCTGTGATGATGACTCCGGGATTAACACTGTTTACTCTGACACCTTTGGCAGCAAGGTCAAGTGCAGTGCCCCTTGTAAGCTGATCGATCGCTGACTTTGACATCGCATAACAAAGAACACCAGTGCATGAGCGAGTCCCACAGATACTGGAAACATTGACAATGCTGCCCCGGGCTTGCACAAGATGTGGCACACAAAGCATTGTTAGGTGATAGACGGACCTGACGTTAGCATTCATCACGCGGTCGAACTGCTCCAGTGACGCCGTTTCAATTGCATCGTACTGCATGATGCCGGCGCTGTTGACCAGAACATTCAGAGAACCGAACTTGTTGACAGTTGTGTCAACAAGCCTTTTAACATCCTGTTCGACAGTTAAGTCACCGGTGACTAGAAGAGGTGGCTCATTAGTTGACGGGAAAAGGCGGGCACATTCATCACCGATGCGCTTCAAGCTGGCCTCGTTGCGACCAGTGAGAGACAATCTGGCGCCTAGACGGGCAAACAGCATAGCCGTAGCTGCACCGATTCCAGAACTTGCCCCGGTAATCAATGCCACTTTCTTCGACAAGTTACACATCGTGACACCACTAGAAGCCATCGCCTTTACCGACCTCACAATTCAATGTCAACGATTATAAATACCTCGCGTTGCAACTATTACTATAAATAACGTAATACCGTGAAAATTACTCAACAAACACTACATGACAAACACAAAATGGGTACGTGTGTTTACAAACAAATATCTTCCATGTTCTCTATTGGTCGAATGCATCACGTGCAAAAGGCAGCTGGTACTCATAACCCCATGTCAACGCAGAGCAAACCACTTTGACATTGGGGGTGTGCACTTGACGCGTAATATTCCAGATAAAACATTTCGATAATTTTTCATAAAAAAACATGACGCTGTAAACACCAATCATATACATTTAATTTGCAACTTTAGTTTTCATTTCATATTATAACGCTTATTGTGACAAATAACGCTTAATAGTTTACTGAAGTGACAAGACTTTTTATTAATTTTGTTATACACCCCTTATAGTTAATGGATTAGTCCGAAACAACATAGGGTGGTTTAATAAAATTTAATGCATGTTTCTATGGCAGCAGCAACATCCGATTTGTTTGTTTACAAAATATTTTCTCCTCAAAAGAATGAATTTCTCTTTCAAAAGATAAACAGTTGAACAGTACGCAAACAACTATTGGTAATATGTGTTTTTGTTTCTTTTGTGTGGTTTTTGTACTCATTTTGCACTTGTAGTTTTGTAACATTTGTTTGTGGCCTTGTCTGCTAGTCCTTAACGTGTTTGTTTACATTTTGTTGTTTTTTTTTCATTTATTTTTGACATCTGGAGTTTTATACAGTGTCCCATAAAGCATAGTGCATATGTATAATTTTATTTAATTGAGTGATTGGGATAAATGAATTTTTACATTATTATGGATGGTATGAGTTTGGGAATATTGAGTGAGTTGTTAACCTATCCAAAAAGTTGTCTTATATGCTAGTTTTTTCTTGTTTTTCAGAATACATGTTAACCTTAGTACGCTGAAAGCTCTGGCACAGTATTGTAGACACTGAGTATACTATACTAGAAGTTAGACAAAATATTGTCCTAGATCTCCTGCTAAACCATAGACCAAAATATATACTGGTCTCGCTATTCTCTGACATATCGCAATACCGATCGCAGACTGCATGCGGTTGGCACCCTAACTTAGCCCTTAACCCTAACCCTAATACTAACCCTAACGTTAACCCAGTGCCACCTACCAGCTGCTCCATGCTACCTGCAGTGATTCTGTATTGCGGTGTTGCGATATTTTCATATGTTAGGGAATAGTGACATCGAACCATAGACGTGATAGAGGACTCAGCAAAATTAATAATTTTGCATTGAATGGAAATGACTATCACATTAGTCCTGTGTTTGAGTTAATATGACTGAGGTTGATATGCGTTTCTTTAGGATGTTGATATGAAACCAGGCAGCTGTTGTTAGTGACTGATCTCGGGAATGGCTGGTACCTATTCTCCAGACAAGCACTATTGTGCTTACTTCACTGAGGTGCAGGACATTGAGGACCACTGTGTAGATGATCCACACGATGATGAAAATGCCACATCTGATGGTCGGTTATGTCACTTAACTTATGTCACAACAACAGCAACAATAATAGTAAAACATTTGTAGAGTGCCATAGTGCTGTAGCTTTATCGGCTCTACATTTAGTTGCAGACCTGCCAAGTGTCATGCATCTTGCACAAATCTCACAGAAATTCGGTTAACTTCTGCGTTTTTGCCTGCTGAAATATTATCTCGCACATTTATGTCTTTAAAATAATTTCCATTAGGTGCATTGTTGAGCTTTAATTACACAAAAATGTGTTGGCATCAGTGTTTCCGCACTTTGCTGTGTTTGGGAAAGGGAAGAAATGGAAGGGGATTGGAACACGGGGAGAGAGGGAAGGAAAAGGAGTGATGGAGAGGAAAGTGGAGAGATGAAAAGGGGTGGAAGGGAAGGAGAGGAAGCAGAAAGTAGTTGGGGGAGAAAATGGAATTATGCTTGCACGTTTTTCTTTGCCAGCTCTCATCTATGGTTATCGTATGACTCTTTCTTGCTCTAACAGTTGCCAATGAATACTTGAGAGCAGTTTGAACTACTTGGCATGTATTTCAGGCATCTATGTTTGAGTTCAGGATAAGGTTAATCATAGTTTTTTGTGTCTTTGCATGCTGTGCTTTGTTATTTTACACCATCTTTACCTTTCCTGTAGATAGTAAGATAGCTGACAAAATTGTATTTTGATGTACTGCATTTTACTTGCATTTGTGTTGTGTACAGTGTCCATGTGTCAGTTATGTATTTTGATTTGTGTTACTTCAGGTTTTAGTATTAATTTACCAAGCACAAAAATAATTTGACAGTAGTAATCATGCCACAGTTGTAAATGGCCTACAACCATTTAAAGAACTGTGCAATTTTTTAATGTGGTTTTAACCTACAAATGTTTTTATTCCTGTAGGGAGACTTAGGCCCCTGCTTTCACTCAAATGTCATTTATAAAATAATAATGATAGTTATTATTGTTGTTGCTTATGTATTATGGTACTCGTTGGTTTTTATTTTGTTGTTGTTCAACATCTGTTCACAGATGGGTCACATTCTGCAGGATTCCTCAATGATCTGGGAGTTAGTATTGAAGACATCACGTTCTTTGAAGGTAAAGCATTAAAAGCAATAAAACTGTGCTATTAGTTGGAGCTGAATGTCACTAAAGCAGGAAGTTAGCATGATTAAGTTGGTGATCGGGCAGAGTTTAAGCATAGTATGTTTAGTAAACTCTGATATAAGCAGAATAGGTCTGGTACTGATTAAAACAGTTTATCTCCAAGAATTAATGGATTAATTTTGATTAATTTATGTAGTGCAACAGTCTAACTGGTTGTTCCTGTCTTTTGCAAACTAAGACAAAATCAAAAAAGTGAGGATGATGCAGTAGCCTACACAAACTGTATAGTCGGAGCTCACAGAGTGCTTTCTGTTAAACTAACACTTGATTATTTTTAACATGTAACCTAGTGTGTGTGTATGTGCTGTGCTCTGCATTCTGGCAGTGGCTTTTTGTAAGTGGAAACTGTATATTGTATTGCATCTTACAACCTTTCACCTCATCTGAGGCAAACTGACATGTGAACAGTTTGATTGTTTGCTAAAGACATTTTTGTTCAGATGTTGAGATCATGGTGCATTGTGGCTGACTGTTAAACTGTGCCTTTTAAGCTATCTTACATACTTAGTTACTTGTTTTGCCATGACAGACAGCTGTTAGCTGGGAGATGTGCCTTTAACCCCCTTCACAGCATGAGATGTTATGTCGACATGTTCAGACCTGACAGACAGATGGACAGACAGATAGACGCAACATCATAGCACAACAACGTGGTGTACATCATTGCAGTGACAGAGAACAGTCAACTTGGAGATGTGCCTTTAACCCCCGCACAGCGTGCAACGTTACGCCGACATGTCCAGACAGTTCAGACCGTTCTACGTCCACATTCAAAACAGCAGCGTGCTGATGTCCGACATGTTTTCACAAAGCACGAGCCAACCGGCCACAGAGAACCGTTGGCACATGGAGGCCAGAAACAGCATAAAGATGGCACCGTGCCACATTGCGTCACTGATGTAATGCATTGTGTTCCAAAATTAGCGGCTCCCTGATTCAAACATGCTTAATTCAGTTTGTAGTTCATAGATTTTAACAAAATATTGTACACTGCACTGTCTTAACGTCATTTACGGTCACACCCATTATTACATATGCATCTCACCATGTGCGTTCAGTGTAACGTCATTATGACATTAGAGTTCATTTACATTACGGTTATGTTCAATACATTGTTGTTAGCAAAGTGATTAAGCAGCGTACCCATCTTGGATTAAGAATGTCGAGGCCAAAAGTGGCCACTTTGAGCTCAAACTTCAAAGACAAGTTTAGAATGACTGTATTAATGATCGTTTCAAATTTCGTAAAAATCCTCCAGCTATTAACAATTTTACACTAACTTATCTCTAGGGGGGGTGCTAATTTTGGGACATGGTGTATATGTTTGTTTGTTGTTATTAATGGTAATATGTTCATCTTTATTTATCGTGTAATGACAGCAAAAAAGTGACAAAGCAGCAAACAGACTAACTACGGGTCTAATGATTCATCAAAGTGATGTGGCTATCATAGTAATGCATCAGGCTGAATTATTTTGCCTTGTCCAATGCATTTACTTTTCAGCCCAACCCATTGTGTGGCATCTGATCTTGGTCCCGTGTGGCCGATTTTGTTCACGTTGTATACCATTGTATACCAGTTACAATTTCTGTTACTATTTTTTTTAAATTACAAATTCCTTAGCTGACTGTTGGCTTGTTATGGAACAAACTGATATCGTGTGAAAAATGGCCATCTGTTAAGTTGAATTTTCCTGTTTGGGCATATACAGTTATACATTAGCACACAATGTTTTAAGCATGGCGTTAAGACATGGCTTTGTGATCATGCCTACTTGTAACAGGCGCCTCTGAGAACTTTAAGAGGTGCCCCATAAATTTGCATGTTGACTAATTGATTGATTGATCAATATCTGTGAATTTGAAGATTTTGATCTTTGAGGTTAGCTTTGAATCACCCCTGGTACATTCAGTGCTTTGGATTAGTTCAGACCGGCTCGGCTTGTTGAGTTTTTTGGCTCTACGCAGCCAGTCCCAGGGCCACAACCTGTGCACATGTCTGACAGCCATGATATGTGATGGCTGTATTTTTAATAGATATAAGAAAACATTAAAAAAACATGGCAGGGATGAAAAAAACGTTTAAAAAACGATTATTACTTCTGTGGTATTTTGGTTTTGACTAAAGAGTTCTGTATGAATACACATGGGTTGTAGGGTTCAGCATTGTCCCATCTACACATGCATCATAACAAGCCAGAAGTCGCTGCTGATGCCACACTGGATGATGTCTATATTCCACCTCCCGATTACTCCGACTCAGATAATTTGATGGCTCTGCAGTCAGGTATTTTTGTGAGACGTATGTTTCTCTATTCAGTCATAAGATGAAGTATTTTTTACAGTATCGTTGTATTGCTGCAGTTTCACAGTTTATCCAGATGCGTGTTCACCAGTTTAGCTTCAGCTGTAGCTGCTGACACACGTTTGGGGTTTTCAGTTAAAAACATTTTTTTGATGTTCTTACTGCAGAAAAGAGGAGTTATGAGATCAGTATAATTTATGTGTATTAAAAACTAGAGCTGTCACAGTTGACGCGTTAATTAACGTGTTAATGCATTAATAAATTAACGCGCGTTAGAAAAATTAACGCGCGTTAGAAAAATTAACACACATGCGTAAATTGATTTCATTCAGTTACTAAATTCTGTGCAGCAAAAGTTCGGGTATTCCATTAAACTGCGGTATTATGCAACACGTCCTTGCTGCGTTTTCAGCGGTTGTCCACCGACGATGTGGAGCGCGTCATTCGCCGTTTGCTACTGTAATCGTCGCGGCTTACTAATGTGCGCTACGAAACAAGCTTTTTTGTCATTAATTAGCAACTGTGTGAGTGTCTACGTGAGGTGATACTTTCGGACAGGCAGATCGCAGCCATTTGCTTCTAACGAAACAGAAACTGAGACGATAATTCCCAAACTGCGGCTATACACGCGTTAGTTGTTTCGATTTTTTTGCTGTTGCTTTTCACCAATCGATTTTCTTCACCGCCTCGAGACTCAGCTCTTGCTCCTATCCAACGCAACGCATGCAAGAAAGTATGCAACAAACGCAGCTGATGCAAGGGACGCAACGGCCGAAACGCAAGGACAGGAGCGGTGTTTATTCTAGCGTTGCGTCCATTGCCTGCATTGCATCAAAGTGTGCGTTGCATTGGATGAAAACATGCGCTGTAGGCCCTATATCGAATCGAAGTGATGCGAAGTTGGATCAGTCGAAAACTCCGTTTAGGCCTATTTCTCTTCTGTGACTACAATGTCACAGTCAGACGGACGGTCTTAAAGTGCGGTTATATGACAGTCGAATGAAATCAAGTAAGTTACTCTCGACGGGACTGGGTGCATTAATTTACGCGTTAATTAATGCATTAAAAAATTAACGCACTGCGTTAGTGCGTTAAAAAAATTAACGCCTTGACAGCTCCGTTAAAAACCAATCGACCTGGCTTATCTCTTCAATTGGTCATCCTATCTTTTGGGGTTGATATATCAAATGGTGGTAGCTTTGCTTGAAAGACGAAAGATGCCAGCCTCTGCGACTGGTTGTTTAATTCACTTTGTGCATTGGGGCTATTCGGGATCGGTGGATAATAGATGTAAAAAGTATGTTAGTTTGGTTACATTTTTTTTGTACTTTGATATGGGGTTGTCTAAGTATACATTGCAAGGCATCATCTTTGTTCTGCTACTAGTCATTCTGTCCGGTCCTGCAATAGACAGCAATATCACATTGATGTATTAGAACTACCATTATTGTTAATTACATTTGCACGTGTATATATTTATTATTTCATCGTACACGAAGTACAGTGTATAGTGGAATTCTTAAAATTTTAGGTTTCGCTTGTGTTTTGTGTTTCTGTAAAGGTTAAACTTTTTTTTAAATTTTATTTTAAAGGTTAAACTTACCATTCCATTACTATGTGTTTGTGTGCATTCTGTCTACAAAGGCCGTTTCCGAAATGACCTATACGGTGTCGGGCGTGATGTTAAACCCCACTCACTCACTCACTACTAGTCATCAGTTTGTTGTGCCATTTTACTGTTTGAGTTCAAATGGACGTCAGGCTTTCTCGATCACCTGCCTGATGACATGGAAATCGCTGCTCTAACACTTGCCCGATTCTGTTCACACCATCTCTGTCTCTGGACGATCACCGGAGACATTTTTTTCAGAGTACTGATGTATGCAGCACGTTGGGGGCTTTTTGGCACTGATGTGGTATGTAAATTCACATTTTGTTTACTTACTTACTAAATTGTGTCGTAGGTGACAGTCCACGCCAAGGCAAGCATCACGTCAGTGCTGCAGCTGCATCTGATACGGCTGAGGTTAGAATAACGAGTTTGTTAGTCGTGTCATTTTACGAATGTTTTATGCTGCTTTGACACAAAAGTCTGGTGCATTCAAGTGTTTTGCATCTTTTGATAATGTTATTTCACTTTATGATGAATGAAAATTCAGTTTAACTTCATGCGTTACAACTTACACATAAAAGTTGGCATAATTTTAGGGTTGGTGAAGGTTTCTGCATATTAGGCAAAGAATATTTAAGCACGCTTGTATGCAAGATTTATACTTTGTTGTGGGCAAATTCTGAAACATATGACATGTAACACATTTTTTTATCACTAATTGCTGCAAAGTTATCAAGACTTAAAACAGTCCAGTTTTTTGGCACACCCTCTGTAAATTATTCATATTGTACCCAGATTTGATTGACAGCGATCGGTTGTAATACTGTCAAGCGAACGACAGCAAGGTCATCTTAAGTTGTAAAAAGTTTTATTTTAACATCTCTCAAAAACAAATCGGGGCTGTGTCTAGGCTGTAATGTACAGTTAAACACATATCAGATGTAGTATTAGTAAGGAGCAGTAGTTGCTTCCCATTTGTTGCTGATTGTCATTTGTTCAATATTGCTATTATTATACTGTGGTCCATAAAAAACGTGCCACTTTTATTTTTTGAATAGCTCCATGCAGCATTGCCAAATTTTAATAATTTTTGGCGTTCAACATCAGGAAGAAACTTGATGCAAATGACTATACTTTTGGCAACCACACTTTAATACTGTCGCTACACTATCTTGTGAAATGCAGGTTGTTGAGCCTGCTGTTTGCGAGTGGTGTCAGCATTTGCCACTTGCATTCGTGCTGGAGGAGGACATTTTGAGCACATGCTGTAATACAGAGCATGTGATGTGACTTTTTGAGATACAGTAGTTGCCAATCGTATTTGTTGCTTTTCAGTTAATCATTTCTGAGCCGACGCATGCGATATCCAGTCTGATTTCGTTGTTGTAAATGACCAAAGTACGACTTCTGCATTTCACAAGGTAGTGTAGCGACAGTATTAAAGCGAGGTAGCCAAAACTACAGTCGTTTGCATCGAGTTTGTTTTTGATGTTGTGTGCCAATAATTATTAAAATCGGCCGATAATTCACGAAACTATACAAAAAATATAATGGCATGTTTTTTATGGACCACGGTGTACTAATTCATGTGCATCTCTGTCGTGAATTGTTGATAATTTGCACAACACTGTATAGTAGCTGTCAGTGTTTTGCTACTGGTACATCTAGAGTTCAAGGTGTAGTCCATGTGGAGTTACGCACGTTGATGATCTTGGTCGAAAGGATCAGAAAATGTTGACAACTCTTGCTCATCTTGAGCTCATGATGTTATTTGACGAATGCAATATTACGTACAAACGAAAGAAGACCCGACGAAAAGCAAGTGGTAAATAACTCTTTCCTACTCACAATATCAGTAGCTATGAAGATTTTGGTCTTTTTGTCAGTCATATCCATAGTTACTTATCTGTCACTTCTGGCCATCAAAACAACCATTCAAGTCCATACATTACCCAACATGTGCTTCTACCCCTTAGTTGGGAGAAATGGAACACACGAAATAGGCATTGAAATGAACAAAAACATAACAAAAAATCCCTGACATTATTAACTGTAACTTGGAGAAGTATTTTCAGATTTTAATAGTTTTCTGTGCAAATATTCTTGACACAACTGGCTGTCAAATGGCTGTTCAGATTCCCACCTCACCACACGTCTGTTTCTGCAGTACCTAGAGAAAACAGAAGAAGTAAAATATGTGTTGAAATGAACAAAAAGCATCAATAAATTTTTTCTTTCCAGATATGTGGCCCCCAACAGCCCTCATCTCAGTCCGTTCGACAATGTTTGAGGTGTCATGCAGCAGCGAGTCTATCGCATGCTGTTTAGGAATGTCAGTGAACTCGAGAAGCAACTGGTTGAAGTCTGCTGCAGAACATTACTGACACTGCTATCTACAAATGAGGGAGGCATCTGCTTTCTCATGTTTACACAAATGGCCAATAGTTCAAATATTTACTGCATGCATTTTCACCGCTGGACAATTGGCAGTTTAGATTCAGCTGGCTGACATTGTGCACCTTAAGCGGCATTCACACTACTTGCGTATGCATGTACTACTCGCGTACTATGCACGGAGTCTTCGCGTATCCGCCCAGCAGTGTAGTACGCGCGGATCTGCTACAGATATGCTCTAATCGATCACGCTGATTTGTATAAACACATTCACACACAGCACATACTACGCATGGTAGTAGGACGCATGGTATACGCATACACTGTCCGCTCAAATTGAACTCGATTCGGGCGAATCCGCCGAGCTGAGCAGACTGCAGACATGCACATACTCGTATTTAAACCTGCGTATCTGCCACATATCCACCGCAGATACGCAGTGCTGCGCTGATACGCTGCGGATACGCTCTGTGTCCGTTTCTGCGTAGCATTCACACTGTGCGCATAGTACGCGCGTAGTACACTCGGACTCCACATGTACTGTGAATGCCGCTTTAGAAATGCCTATATTATTATTCCTATTATTATTAATATTAATTATTGAATAAACTGTCAGCCATAGTGCTAGAACTTAGAACAAAATGTGCTAGATATGTGTTATTTTGATCAAATATTCATATATTCGTAGTTAATAAAAAATGTAATATTTTACTTGTATCATTGTCCGTGAGTAGTGCGGAAACAGATGTTTGGTGAGGTTGGAACTTAAATGGTCATTTGATGGCCAGTTGTGTCTGGAAAATTGTTAAAAGTTACGATCGATAATGTCGGAGTTTTTTTCTGGGACACAGTGTAGTTTTTGCAACAGTATACAGTTGCTATCATGTTATTTAAAGCTGTAATTGATTGTTACTGTTAGATCACGGCATTTTCAACGTGCCATTGCAGACATTGCTTGATAAGGATCGCAAGAAATATCCTCATCTCAAAGTTCCACTCATCTTTCAAGAAGTATGTCTTATTACTGACGTAGTTGAATAATGCATTAGCTGGACTAAAATTATGTGTCTCATTTCCTAACATTGGTGTAACATGTTGTGTTTGTACATGTGACAGCAGCTACTGCTGTAGCATGTCTTAGCCATCGCAATTCTGTCTGTCTGTCCATCTGTCCGTCACACGGGTGGATCAGTCAAAAACGGTGCAAGTTAGGATCACCAAATCTTCACTGTCGGCTGGCTGGAAGAGGCTAGTTTCAGGAGCCGTAAAGCTTTTCCATAAATTCGAAAGGGTTTACTCCTGCGAGGGTGCTAAATGTGAGAGGGGTGGGAAAATTTTCGACTTTTAGCCAGTAAGTCGCTGTATCTCAGAAACTGTGCACTATCACTAATCATTAATAGGAAGTCCTTCACTGGCTTTTGATTGTCACCAAAAGCAATGACCTTGGATGACTTTGAACAGCAAAATAAAGGTTTTTTATGAATTTTTTGGCTATTTTTGGCTGTGAAACACATTTCAGGAGCGAATTGCGCCGAAATCACTAGAGATAGGCTGAGACAGCCTGCATATGAAACTTTCAGCATCAAACATAGTTTCCACTAGTTTAAATTTTGTCCCCCCCTTCTTACATTCAAGGAATTCTGTGTACGGGGGCGTCAAACTTGGGTACCTCTTTCAAAGTACTTGCATTCGGCCACTCGAATGGCAGCAACCATGTGAGATGGCGTCATCTGGCGTATGTGAATGCATTGTACCCAATGTCACTTGCTGGGATTGGTGAGCTTAGATTTTATTCGCAGTGGGCCTTCAAACATGCACCGCTGTCAGGCGTTCCCCTTTGCTTTAGCTAAGCTTTCTTGTTCAAATAATATTGTTGCACAACACGATTTTGGTTTTTGTTTATTTACCCTATTTTTCTTGAGTTTTTGCAAGTTAAGCTTGTTCATTAAAGAAGAATCTCTTGGGATTGCTGTTTAGCAGCTTCACACAGGGTTCCCACTCATCCTGAAAAGTTCTGAAATTCGACTTTTTATTTTTTATCACCTGAAAAGTCCTGAAATTGGACATGGGTGCTGAAAAAGTCATGACTTTTTCAGCACCCATGTCC
>Ga0209671_1004074_pt1 | contig 14325 bp, 3 predicted proteins | sample WorMetHERISLAND2_2_FD_187401 | JGI IMG/M metagenome (GOLD analysis project Ga0209671, IMG submission 187401) | Marine gutless worms symbiont microbial communities from Max Planck institute for Marine Microbiology, Germany - Olavius geniculatus... | ecosystem: Host-associated > Annelida >... | reverse complement strand
GCAGCACATTGACACACAGTCAGTGTGATGTGGGCAATATCACCTTTTGTAATTTTTGCTGTTTTCGATGTGCAAGTCCATAAATGTTGCCGTTAACAAGTGTATAAACTAATGTTTTGTACATTTATGTTAATTAATTTTCGCAAGACTTTAGCCGGCACATTCTGTGAAAAATCGCAAAAAAATGACAGTTGCATAATGCATGCTCTATGTTGCTAAACTACCTTGTTAAATACAATTCTGCGATACGCACGCTAGAGCAAATAATTCAGTTGAACCATTATATGGCTTCGTATTGCAACGGTAGGGTTTTGGATTGGAGCAGCTCGATAGTGCGAAGTTTCGATAGTCCGAACGTTTTAAGGTTTTTTTCCATACACTTTTACAGATGCTGACTCAATCTCCACATTTCCTCTCATCTAGGGTTGGGGTTAGGCTTGGGTCGGGGATAAAATAGGGTTAGCGAAAATGCATGTTGCAATATATACACCTTCGAACTATCGCGTCTTTGAATTAGAGACACACAACAGTAGGAATTACCATAGCAAGATAAGTCGGTTCGACTCCCGGTAGAGTTACTATCAAGTGCTTACTACGTGGATGAGTAAATGCAGTCTTCAGACAAGTCAACCATTTCAGCATATAACCAACATCAAGGTCAACACAGACTTCCATCACTCCAGGTTACATGTATACATGTAGGTAAATCGAGTACTGGTTTGTCGGCCGTTTGGGGTTGATAGTGCTCAAATATTGGCGCGTACAAAGTTACTGACAGCTAGCGCGTTATGTAAATATACTTATTTACTTACTTGCTTGCATGCTTAAGACTTAGTTTTGTTAGCTAGTTGTGCATAAGATATTTTTTTGGAATTTGGACGCAAAGGGCCTTCTCACGCAAAGGGGTAGCAGTCGCAGCAGCAGTAGTAGTAGTAGTGATGGGAGAAGTAGTAGTAGTTGTTGCAGAAGTGGTGGGGTACGTAGTGCCGCGTGCAGTAGTTAACGGCGAGGTTGTTTCTCTTGTTGTAGTTGTTGTTGTCGTTGCCGGACTTGATGTTGTGCCATTCTTCACTGTAACGCAAAAAAATTCCAGTAAAATAATAAAATGTACATTTGCCCGTCAGACAGAACTAACAACTAAACCGTCAAGCCTTGCTCAAGGCTATATCTGTCCGCGGTAGCCGTCGTGACACGTTGCAATATTGATAGCAATGACGTCAGCGTCGGTCAATAGCTATTGGCCTAGCTAGTTGCATGGTCTTACCTCGCAATGGTAAAGTATTGGAAAATTTGGTCGTCCTGTGACATCGACCTTTGACCTACGACCTTACAATTTAATGTAATTTTTTGCGGTTGTCTAGGTAGGCCTAAATGTTCGTGTAAAATATCATGGAGCTAAGTGCAGCGGTTTATGAGCTGATGTGCTGTTAACAGAGAAAACTTAGCGACGATGCTGAAAACAATAACAATACACAAAATACAAGCAGATGATGCGATATTAAGTAAACGGACCAGCAGAATAATTTTGCACAACTCTAGCAGAAAGTCATTACTATCACCCGCCAAAGACGAATGTCTCCCATTTTAGTCCCGATTTGCTTTTATTGTCAAAGTTGTAATAAATTTGGTCAGTTGATTCTCGGTAAAATAGTCAAAATTTCTGCTATACCAGACTAACATTTTTAGGTTAAAATGCTCCAAATTTAATTTCCGCTGGGCACCGCACCAGACCTCACTGGGGGAGCTTACAGCGTTTCCTCAGACTTCGTGGCTGGATTTAAAATGTCCTTATTCTAAGGGAAAAGAGAAAAAAACTGAAAAAAACACAGAGGAAGAAGAGCAAGAAACAAAGAGAAGCAAAGAACAACAAAAAAAGAGGAAGGGAAAAAAGCCGTCCCACTTCTTAAAACTTTCCGAGGCCTATAGACTGACCTAAGCACCATGTCTCGCTGATGACGTAAGTATCAATGGTGACATCACGGGCTCGTGTTGCTTCAATGTATCCATCCGCCAGTGTACAAACCACAGGAGCGGACGACGGACGAGTTACCTAGGCATACGTCCATCCATCAATTATGGTGAATACAGGGTGGTCAGAAATAGGGTGTTTACACGATCTAGCAAACGTCCAGCTCCATTATAACATATGGCAACAAACGTCCAGCAAACTTCCAACAAATGTCCAGCATTAGCACGTGTATTTTGAATACATTTGCTGTAAGTTTACTGGACTTTTGCTAGATCGTGTAAACACCCCAAAAGTCACAACTGTACGAACCGCAGGAGACGACAACGTGCATCAATAAACAAATGCACACGGTGGTCAAAAAAGTAGCCTAAGCGAATCTAAGCAAACATGTTACACTATGCGGCCATCTGTTGCTCGCGCCAGCGAACAATTTGAGTAATGGACCCACCGTTTGCAGCAAGCAGACATACCACCGCCCCAATCAGCCTCGCTAGACCTATACCCCGGAGGTTCAAAAACTCTAAACTCAAAACTACGGAGCGTCACCTGCCATATGCTACAGCTACAGTGTTACCTGCCACACGACGCAGGTGAAAGCGACCCACCTTAACCCCAGCCAGACAAACCAGTATTTGATTTACCTACTCCGGAGAAACAAAAGGTTGAGTTGACCTTGGTGTTGATTATATACTGAGATGGTTTACCTGTCCGCAGACAATCACTCATCCAAGTAGTAACCGCTTGATAGCAACCCGACCGGGAGCCGAACCCACGACCTCGTGATCGCAAATCTAACGCCTTAACTGTTACATCACCAAACAACTTGTAATTCAGTAAGCTATACTAAATTCCCGTCCCGCTGAGGGTAAAAGGCTGAGTTGACCTGAACACACACGATGGTATACCTGGTAGACGATACAGCTGGTAGACTGTCGGCATAGCAACGCGCACTGTTCTAGAGTAGTGGCCGTTAATTGGACGCTGGCTGAGAGCAGCTGGTACCTTTGGCCCAGGTATGCTCTCCACACGATCTCACACTCTGTGCCGAGCCAACACAACACACTATAACAACTAGACTGTCAAGCCTCGCGCAAGGCTAAATCTGTCCGCAGTATCCGCCGTGGCTTGCTACAATATTTATACTTTATCGCAATGACGTCAGCGTCGGCCTGTAGCTAACAACCTAGCCAGCCTGCTAGCAGCTACCGGTAATAACGGCAAGGTCCTATCTAGTCCTGTGACCTTAGTAATAATCCGCTACGGTTATGGAAAAAACGAAACATATCCACCAACCTTGACCTTTGACCTATGACCTTAAACTTCAACAGGGTTTTTGCAACTGTCGAGGTAAGAATAAAATATTCGCGCAAAATTTCGTTGACCCAAGTGCAGCGGTTCACGAGATCGTGTTAACAGCGAAACAAACAAAAAGAGTTTAGCGAGCGACGATGCTGAAAACAATAATGCCTTAAAAACAATAATGTAACTGTCGATACGTAAAAGCCAATTCACATCTACGACGCCGACGCGACTCAACCCAACTCAACTGCTAGCAAACAACGCGTGGTCTGTGCACAGAAGCGTGACGTCACAATGCTAATGACGTCATTGCTTGTCAGCCACTGTCACGACAGTTGAGTTGGGTTCAGTTGAGTTGGGTCGTAGCCTCCTAGGTGTGAACTGGCCATGAAAAAGGGCGCATATATTCCTACCTCTATAGCAGCGATCCACTAGTCTGTACTGAATCGTTCTTGACGCCGGCGTAGCACCAGTTTTCATATTCTCGCGCTCGGAAGACGGGAAGTATCGACACGGTGCCGAGTTGGTGTATCGATACTCGATGCCGACACAATGCGGGTTGTAGGCACACAGCTCCAGACAGCCAGGTAGGGTAGTCGTTGTCTCAGCCGCAATTTCCACAGATCCTGATGACGTCATGCCTTCCACTTTCGTCCACTTGGGCGTGCAACCTGCGACAGAAAACTCTTCAAAGGCGCGTACGCCTACGCAGCGACGTAACTGAACTGTGCTGAACTGACACGGTTATGTTTCTGACGAAGTGATCAATGGAGCACCGACCTGTCTGGTGGGTTGATTGTTGAGGAGGAGCGCGTTCACCTGTGTGATTCCACATGGCAGATGACGCTCTGTAGTTTTGCTATCTAGTTTTGTCCACTCGGGCGTGCTAGTGATAATTAGGCTGAACTGAACTGACCAATGGGCGAGTTCAGTTTAGTTCAGTTACGTCGCTCTGCATACGCGCCTTTAAACGTCGCACAACCATGTGACCTTGACCTTTAGCCTATGACCTTGATATTCAGTAAAGTTTCTGCGGTGTTCGTGCAACCTTCATCGAGCTATTTTAGCGGTTGGAAAATTATCATGCTAACAGAAACACTCACAAAACCAAAACGAAGAAACAAAAAGCTTAGCGACGTCGATGAGGAAAACAATAGGCCTACTGTCGTCGCTACCGCGGACAGTAATAATGTAGGCGTACAATACACGTACTGGTGGCGCAGGCGTCGATCTTGGTGTACTGTACGGTGCTGGGAGGGCTCTGGTCAGTGGTACGCCTAGTGTTGAAGGTCGTATGGTCATGAGTGACGCAGTGTACATAAGGCGTACTGCTGGCATCAAAGTCCAGCCCCAAGCAGGAGACGGACAGCGAACAGATCAGCTGGCACTGGGTCAGATCAAGTACTGACTGGTGGGTGGTGCCCCCTACCGAACTGACGCCGTACGACGACGCCGAATATCCAGACTTACACGGCACGATACCTGTACAACAGGATATAAAATAGTCATCATCACCGTCATAACCAGAATGCAAAGCTTCGCGCAACCCTAAAGCTGTCCGCGGTAGTCGCCGTGGCATGCTGTAATATTTACAAAAATGACGTCATAACAACTGACGTCATAGCAATTGGTCTAGCTAGTCCTGTCTAGCAGCAGCTAGCAGCAGCGTGGTCCTATGTCGCAATAATGAAGTATCGGAAAATCCGGTCCTACGACTTTGACTTTTTACCTATGACCCTGAGATTCAAAATTGCAGTTGTCGAGGTACATTGTTCGTGCAAAATTGTATCGAGCTAAGTGCAGCAGTTTATGAGTTAGGCCTATCGTGTTAACAGTGAAACAAAGAGACAAAAAACAGCGACGATGCTAAAAACAATACTGTCGTAGCTACCGCGGACAGTAATAAATAGGCCTATCGTACCATCTTCCGAGCAGCGTTCGGCGACGAACTGTAGCACGCCGGGAGAAGGAGCGCTTCCCAGAATGCTGTGCGCGGAGTGATGCCGCGTTGATGCGAGGTAGAAGCGGCATGAGATCAGACGGTCTTTGCGATCACTGGGTGATGACAGCGCTGTTTCGTTGACATCGGCCGCCAGACACGACTACAACACAGTGTACGATATTCACTACTTAAATTGTGAAGGAAAAATGAGAAATCTCTAACAGGCGAGCGAAGACGTGGGAGAGGCGTTAAAAAGGGAGGTGTGGCGAGAGGGTGTCCCTTTTCTTTTCTGACTAGATGGCCTGGGGAAGCGTTGTAAGTTTTCCCCAGCGAGATCTGCAATGGAGCCGCAGTCGAAATTAAATTTGATGTGTATTAGCCTTAAAACCAGGCTTCTAGTGACATTATGTGATGAAAATAATGACGGAAAAGTTCAAACAGTTAGAGTTCTCCCTCCAGGTCTCCCACAAGCGAAAAACGCCGTACTCCCTTCGAAAAAAGTGGGGAATAACGTTCTGCCGCTTTTCCGCTCAATTTAAGCACTGACAGCATTCTTTTAATACGATCCATTCTTTTAATACGATTATACACAGACCGCCAGGAAGGTGACATAGTTTCAACATGATCTGCGGTGTAGTATGCGACTCTGAACTGACAAAGCTTATTTCGTGACCTACTCGTACATGGGCTACTTGTGTCGCCTATCTTTCTTTAAGGTAAACCTCCATGCCGCTCTGTCCAGCGCACGTCACCAAGCCGAGATTCAGTGGACACAGGTCAGCGGACAGTTGAAAAAGAAGAAGGTCGAAAGCGGTGTAAGCCTATAACTTTTTACCGGAAATTTATCTCAGAGCTATGGAGCGTCATCTGCCGTATGAGATCACACAGTCTTACTTGTCATTCGACACAGGTAAACGCGCTCTGCCTTAACCTCAGCCAGACAGGCCGGTACTCGATTTACACACCCTGAAAAGATGAAAGGCTGAGTTGACTTAGGTAGCTGGTTACATATCGAAATGGTTTACCTGCCCGTAGGCAGTCACCCATCGCAAAACTAACCCGGCCCGGTGTAGAGCAACTTCGTTGATGCGCGTTACCGCTACGCTACGCCACTAACCCGTCCTAGTTAGAAAGTTTTAATGCTATCAATGTTGTGACCTGATGTCTGTCACATTCGTCAAGGCAGTCAGCGACACTAGAGATGTCAGCGACATCAACCACGTCGACTGACAGCTGCAGCTGTTGTGCCTTCCCGTCATGCCTTAGCGTTGACCTCGTGTTGCTCGTGATTTGCCACCGAGTCCGACAATCTGGCAACGACAGCCAAAAAATATCTGCCGGGTGTGACAAAAAGTATCAAAAACTAGAAAGTATCCCCGAAATTTTTTGACATTTTAAGCAATTGCTGACATATACTCGCCCAAAATTGCCATAAAGCATTTAATTATATTAAATTAAAACAAAGTTATGTAGGTGAAAACTGGTAATAAGTGTGCAAAATTTCGCGTTAAAATTCTGAGCGATTGTTGAGAAAATTGCAAACAGCTCTAGGGGTACTGTTTTGCCGCACCCTGAACATCTAGTGGTTAAAATACAAATACAGAGGTACGGGGTAGGCCTATGCTAGACATTTACGCATCTTCAGCGTGTTCGTTCTAACACGGTCCTCGCAAATATTGTCGTCCAGAAACACAAAATTTGAAACTAAAAAATTATTTCAAGAAAAAATTAGGAGTAATGAGAAACTTTTAGCATCCATAATATCCTTTTTCGGAAATTTGCTGTTGTTTGTCGAAATTTTGTTGAAAATTTGCATTTAGGCCTATACGTCGAAAAAATACATCTTCCTGCCTCGCCTATTTTAACGCACGAAGCCGCTGGATAGCTATACACGTGCATCGTGTTTTGTCACTGAGACAACTGCAGGAACGGAGCTTGCGACCAGTGAAAAATTGGGATGGATTTTTATTAACAGCGTAAATCTGAACACAGTTAACAAACCTTCCCTCTAAAGAATAAAAGGTGTTAGAAAAGGGGAAGGTCTTGAGTCCAATTTCGATTTCATATTTGGTGGGGGATGAAAGCTACTGGACAACAAAAAAGTGCCGGAGCGACTTTTGACGATCCGCCCAAGAATTGTTGAATATGCGAGTCCAACATGGTATTCTGGCATTGAGGCCTAGTTTTGTGCATCTGGCCTTATACCGACCTTGATGACCAAAGTTTAAACCTTTAAAAACTTAACCATTTTATCTTTGGTTTCAACTGTAGAGTTTGCATCACCAGTCAAAGTTCGGTAAAATTCGTTCCGCTGCAGTACGTCGCACTAGCACAGACTCACAGAAAGATGACAGACATTATCAAAAACATGATGACTCGACGTATACCCCCTAATCAATCAAAGGTAAAGAAACAAAAAAAGTAAAGCCAAAGGTCCGATGTTTGCTACAGCGCTGCTTACAAAAAAACAAACTCGCGACCAGAAGCGCTTCACAGTTTCTGGGCAAGTGGCAGCTGATTGGCATGAGCTAATGATACCGCAGCGCACTACATGTATGTGGTCATCCATTGCCCGCGTCAGCGAACAATTGGACCCGCGGTTCGTAGACCTCAGTCTTACCACTACCCCAATCAGCCACCCTAAGTCTTCACCCCGTAGCTCAGAAAGTCAGAAGCTACTACTCATTTCTCGTCCCGCTGAGGATAGGAGGCTGAGATGACCTGAGCACGCAGCACGTTAGCAACGTGCGCAAGATTGCACACTCAGCGGCTATCCTTTGCCTGCATCAGCGAACATTAATGGACCCGTGGTCTGCAGCTAGCAGACATACCACTGCCCTAATTAGTCACAATATGCATTAACCGTGCAGCTCATAAGCTACTACTCATTTCCCGTACCCCTAAGAATACGAGGCTAAGTTGACCTGAGCATACAGCTTGCTCGAAGTTGCTTGCAAATTGGGCCTAACCGGCGCTGAGAACTATATTATAACACAGCAAACGTAACTTACCGTGGCCCTCAGCGTTATCAGCGTGGAGCAGTAGTACGATCAACAGTCCAATAAACCTCTGGTGTTCGATCCACATCGTTTGATCGCTATCAGCTACACAACGATTATAAATAATAAGTTTCTTATTCAGCACCACGTTTAATTACGTCGCCATAAACTAGACAGCTCGACTGTACGATACACAGCCTTACCTTACTACAGTTGTCGCTTACTGTAGTTATTACTTACTTAATACAACTATAGCTGCTGGCGATAACAATGATAAGTGAGTGAAACGGGCAATAAGAATGCACAAGTATACATTTAGACGCTTCGCGCTAAAATTTCGTCTGAATTAGCAAAACCGCAGAGTACGGCTGTACGGCAGCAATGAGAGAAGAGGGAGAAAAATGGGCCACATACAGATAGCCTAGAAGAACTGTGCTAGCAAGATTTTGCCTTACTGGCGTGTGACCTATAGGCCTACAGACAAGGCATTTAACTGCCCTCCCTTTCTACAAAAAAGTACCGCGTACATTTGGGTCTATAGCTTAACTCTCCGGTCATTTACTGCATCAATCGACAAAAAAACTACAGTGTAGACCTAAGATACAAAAAGACACAAAAAAATAAGTAGGCCTAAGCTGCAAATTTAACAAAAAGTTTTCCGTTGCATAGGCAACATTACGAAATTCAGAAAAAAATAAGCGTATAGAATTTAGGCCTACTTAAGTTGCGCATCGCAATTAGCCTACGAGAATGCACGGTTACCTGGTCACCTAGTTGCAGGCTGCAGTGTCTTACCTTTCAGAAGTGGGCCGCTAGAATAATGTAACCCACGGGTTGACTACTTGTGCCTACTTGAGACAGGATACAGGCTTGTAGCCTCAGGACAGACAGACAGACAGACAGACAGGGAAACGTCATGGCCCGACTCTGACTTCAGCTGCTGAGTGTACGACAGAATCCCCCTCCAACCCTCACTACAACCCCCTTTTATTTGCAATACTTTACTTCAATTCTGGTAAACAACTGCTGTTGTTTTTCGTCCATCGTTTTTGGCGCTAATTGTGTGGAATAATTAGCCTCAGTACAAAATAAATTTGCGTATAAATAAGATTACCGGTAGCTTGAATATTCGAAAAAGGAAACTTTCGTGATATCGCGCAATGTTTTACAGTGCAGAATGTTCTGACTTTTGAGAGATTACACTATTGTGTGCATTGCATGGTTTTAGTTCAACGTCTTGCCGCTTTTGATTTCTACTTGTTGCTGTGACGTGCTGTCAGTTGCTGGCTTTCGACGCCCAGAAAGATAATAAAACAAATAGGTTTGTAAGCAAAATGCATACATGTGAAAAGATTTTGGCTAATTTCGTTGTATCTAGGAACTTGATATTGAGGCAGCGTGACACGCAAATCGATTTCATGTAAAATTTGTGGCGGGCTATTGTACGAAAGCGGGTTGGCAAAAGCTGCTAATACTGATAATTATTATGATCTGGCCTAGACCTAGAAGAAGCTTTATCGCAGGAGGGGTTTTGTCCGTGATGGGAGTTTGTCTGTGCATCGTCACGGCACACTGCTGTCAACGCACAAGACGTGTTTCAACTTTCACACGAGTAGAATGTGACACGCATAACATTAAAGCGGAAAAGCAAGCATCGTCCCGCAGGCGTTGAATCTTGATGCTGATGTTTCGTTTGTTAATTATTGAATTCAATTCTCGGCACATATATCTCACGCCGATGCAGACACATACTTGCCTGCGGTGTTTGACAGTAATGTAATGAAAATATCAGTCGCGGGTGTATTAGAATACATCGTGTCTTAAAAAACCAAACAAAACCAGCTGTCGTTAGGGAAGACGCGCTACAACCTATACGGTTCCTGTTGCAGTACTGACCTTTAAGGTCATCCAAGGTCGATGATTTTCATCTCGTCTGAAATAGCGTATGCGATTTTTTTATTAGTGATCAATAGTAACCTAACCCTTATATCGCACCGTTTAGCCACAATACATCCGTCACAAACGGACAGACAGACAGACGGACAGACGACAATCGTACCATAGACGCCTACAGCATATCTGTAGCGCGTCAAAAAAGCAAATTTTTTCTTGTCAAAACTTCGTCAAATCTCCTGCACCAATACCGTAAAATTATGCGCGTTGCACTCGTTGTTTACCTGACTTAAGTTATGTTTACGCACTACCGTGTTATTTTGTGTTAACTAAGTGTTGTTTCTGTTGTTAACGCGCTACAGCTATGCTATAGGCGTCTATGGTACGAGTTGTCGTCTGCCCGTCCGTCCGTCCGTCTGTCGTTCTGTATGTAACGGATGTACTGTGGCTAATGGGTAGGTCTTAGAGGAAAAAAAATTACACTAAGCGTTAGGTTTTAGTGAAAAAAGTTTTGCACAAATAATTAGTTTTGTGTAGAGGCTCGAAGGTATCTGCGTACAAAAGGTGAGGAATGCAGTATATGGACAACATTTTCAAGTTTAAAGTTGAATGAAAGGGGGTAGGAAAAATGTGCGTTTTTCAATGGAAAAACCGGTCATACACTGTATCTCGGAAACGGTGAGAGATTGGACCAAAGTTACCATTAGTCATTAATAGGAAGTGGTATACAGTGGAAGATCCAAAAATTCGGAAGAGGGGTCGGAAAGGGAGGGGGAGGGTTTGGGGAAGAAACACAGTCCCCTTTGCCAAAAATTTTTTTAAAAATTGTCGCAAAAATAATGCACTTTGTGCAAAATTATCACATGTTTTAAGATGCGTCCAGTCAACAGAGCAGGGGGCGCCCCTCCCTTCGCCCCCTCCTGAATCCGCCACTGGAGGCCTACGCCCTTTCAGACGATACAGAAAATCATAGACCTTAGATGACCTTGAAGGTCAGTACTGCAACAGGCTGTAGCGGTGTAGCGCGTCTTCCCCAGCGACAGCTGAGCTTTTCTGTTTTTTTTTCTCACTTATGTTGCTTATGTCATATTTTGTCATATTGCTGATAATTAATGTAAATATATAAACGCGGATGCTCCCACTTGTTGCAGAACGCTGAGTAAAATAAGCCGTACCAACATAAAAATGTGCGTGCTTTATCTTTAAGAGTGACGGTGAATTACAGGAGGCAATTAAAAATGCAAAACCATGAAAATGACGGACTAAATCGCAGGGACTGAAAAAGCAAACCAAGTCTAGTCCCAATTTTTCAAGACGTGATGAACTTCAAGAAGCGCGTCGGCATATAATACACGTTATAATTATACTCGGTATATTCAATTCTATCTGCATAACGCTATCACAATTAAGCAACATGATATTATTAAATAAAACATAAAACAACATCTACATCGTGAATATAGGCCTTTAGGCCTATATTCACTAACAGCTTTCTCTACAGGGTGCGGCAAAAAAGTGGACCCCTAAAGTTTTTCGTTGTTTTATCAGCAACCGTTTAGAGTTTTAATTTGAAGGTTTACAGATTTATTTACTAAAACCTTCTACATTTAGCTGCGAAGTAAAATCTAATTCTGTTAAAAAACGACAAAGTTACAGACTTTTCAACATGACCGCCTACCGATTTTTCAGCATTCAAAAATGTTCCGACTACAACACCAACTTAATAACATCGGTGAACAACACAGTTAAATAATGATCAAATGCCAGAATTCCATTGTCACTGTGAATGTTCGAAGTGCCCACCGCCAGCTCCAACACAAGCCTTCAGTCGCTTTGAGAAGTCTTTTAACAGATTTGTCGATCGGTCCCTGTGGCAGGTTGCCCCAGATAACCTAAAGCGCTTCCCTAAGTTCGGCGCTTGTTTTCAGCTTTGTTTTAAACGTGCAGTAAGCCTCCAACATTGCACCCCATACGTGATAGTCCATTGAATTTATATTCAAGGAATTTGGAGGTCATTGGTCTTATTTGTGATTATATCTGGACAGCTGGCCCGCAGCCAGTTCTGTGCGCTGTGCGGCGTTGCGCGCTGTGTGTGCTGACACGACCGGCGCGTCGTCCTGCTGGAAGATGAATCCGGTGGGCAGCCGGCGATTGCTTTAAAGGAACGATAATTTAGCAATAATTTATAAACAATATAAATTGCTGTTTATCAAAACGTCACTGCGACGTCATCGACAGCAACGTGTAACCAGTTTTTGAAAATTAAATAGCATTTTTAGCATGAACATTTTTGAATGCCGAAAAATCGGTAGGCGGTCATGTTAAAAAGTCTACAACTTTGTTGTTTTTCAACAGAATCACATTTTACTTGGCTGTTAGACGTAAAAGTTTTCGCTGAATAAAGCTGAAAAATTTCATATTAAAATCCCAAACGGTTGCTGAGAAAACGGCAAAAAAATTTAGGGGTCCACTTTTTCTGCCGCACCCTGTAGATAACGTGAGTCCATGTTTCGTTGAGAGAAGAAAACTTTCATCTTTAATCCAACCTATTTATCTTAATCCAACACTCGCTATGAACCGAGTCCGATTAACTTTTTACTGGTCGATAAAGTGAACTCAAAATTAACTAGCAGATTTACAGTTCTTAAGGACTACGTAAAAATTCACTCATTTGCATTAGTCTCATTGGGCAAACGTTGGAAGTTCTTAAACTAAAGATAACACCGAAGTTAAGACTGACTTCAGTTCATAGAAACCTGCAATTATCTTGGTGGTATATTTTTATTCTAAGAAAAAGTGCTAACCATAATCAATTTTTTATCGACGAAACATGAACTCACGTGCGATATTGTTAAATATTAGAGACTCGTATTTCAAAGTTTCGCCATGTGGCGCACAAGCGTTAGACCATTTGCAGTTTAAAATCGTATAATTACTAGCACTACCACATCAGTTCTGCCTACAACATTTCAAATACACTCTGTCCGGAAAAAACAGCCACCCCTGGCACTCCATATACAAAGCGCACTCGCACACTAGGTGTGCAGAAAATACAACAAAACAAATCTGCAACACGTTACATGCAACACAAGTCCGCAAATAAATGTGGACTAAAAACATACAAATAACAAATCTAAAACATGTCAACAAATTGTACACTATAAATTCCTTACAACTTGAAAAGTTGGGTTAAGTTTGAGGAAAGAAAGTAGGCGTTCGTTTTTCGGACACAGCGTAACCCCCCACCCCCTTGGCGGCTGTTCACTCTACGATCAGCCAGAGGCGTCGCGGGTTGAAATGCTGCAAATTTGCAACAAAGGAGATTATGGTGCTCAAATTTGCAATTTTGCCTCTAAATTTCCATAATTGGAGGGGGTTTAATCCCAAATTTCGCACTTTAGAAGAACATTTTTGACAAAACATTTTCCGACAATTTTCCAACAGCCCAGAATTTGGGGAGAGTAGGGGAAATGTCCCCCTCCCGACCTCTCTGCCCATCAGCATCGACGCCACTGCATATAAAAGACACAATCTATCGACTACGGCTACCACAAGTCACAAACAGACAGACAGAGAGACAGACATCGGGCACAAGGAGCAGTAGTCAGTTAGGCGGCACGTCTGTGTGTGCATTGTGTTCTCAGAGTGGTTGTCTCAACTGTCGGACGAAATGTCGCACGGACGGATAAACTCCTGACCGCGCTCACGAAACCATTTGTTACACACTGCACAAACAGACATGGCCTACAAATTCTTATACTAATCGTTTACAAACGTTTTACAACAAAATTTTAATAACAAGAAATCTGAGCTAATGCTCGTGGGACGCGCAAGAGCCTATAGCAGTTCCTGTTCGCAGGTAATCTTGGTCTATCTCCATCCATTTCGTCGCAATTCACTCTTTAGCAGCCAAAAATCGCCAAAAATCACTAAAACCCCTTATTTTTAGGTTTCAAGGTCAATCAAGGTCATCAACGTTGACAATCCTAAGAAGCCCGTCGTCGGTGCGTGTTATGTTAAGCAGCATGTCTGTGCCTATCTGCAACCATTTTCACGTTAGACAAGCCAGCAGCGGATAAATAACCACTTTTTAAGAGGGGAACCCCTATTTGACACTCGCTTGCACAGACCTCCTTGAACCTAAAGGGTCCGGACTTAAACTGCTAAAATCTACATTCAATGCTGAAAATTTCATATGCAGGTTGTCTTGGTCTACCTCCAGC
>Ga0209671_1004072_pt1 | contig 14330 bp, 8 predicted proteins | sample WorMetHERISLAND2_2_FD_187401 | JGI IMG/M metagenome (GOLD analysis project Ga0209671, IMG submission 187401) | Marine gutless worms symbiont microbial communities from Max Planck institute for Marine Microbiology, Germany - Olavius geniculatus... | ecosystem: Host-associated > Annelida >... | reverse complement strand
GGTAAGGGGTGGGAGAGAGATACAGCTGCAAGCTGCAACTGACTGTGGTCTTTCTTAGCAAACTATTCACGATTTTACTCCCACGAAATTTCACCACGGGCGATGGCGTCAGTCATGTCTTACTGCCAACTAGGAAACTATGCAGCAAGGTCGCATAGTGCAGAGCAAGCTCCATCTCACATAATTAGCTTTCATATTGTACAACACTTACTGCAGTTTTCAAAGCACTACGAAACTGTAGTGGACTTAGACGAGTTGTGACGAGAAGCTATGGTAAACCACTTGACCGATGGCTCAACTATTGTCGCTATACGAGAAATAGGCTTTGAAACTGCTATACGGCCAGCGCACCAAGCAAGGAGTGCGGTCCGTGGGGGCAATTGGGTCTAGTGATCTAATTAAATGATGCATTTTTTCGCCATCAGCAGCTGTAGTAAGTTATACGCCTGCTGTAAGGGCTGTATGATCATGACCAGAGTGGCCGTATCTGTGGCGGCGTTCCTTTCCAGAAGATATACATCATAACGAGAAGTGCAGTTTGTCGCAGTTAAGACCGTGGTTAAGATGCGCCTACGTGCGATTTCGTTTCATTTTTTTTGCAAAAAAACTTGCAAAGTTTTCTCGCGTTAGACGTGTCGTGTGCAAATTTGTAATAATTACGCTATAGGCTTATTCGTGGTTCAGTGGCGGCGTGGTGTAGTGGTAACGTCTCTAATCCGATCAGCGAAATTACTGTACGCCGGGCCCGGTTAGTACTGCGATGGGTGACTCCCGGTGGACATGTAAACCATCTAGGTATGTATAGTTCAACTCAGCCTTCCATTCTTCCGGGTTAGGTAAATTGAGTACCGTTCTATCTGGCTGGGGTTAAAGCGGGGCGCGTTCACCTCTGTCGGGTGGCAGCTAACACTGTGTGATCCCATATGACAAGTGGCGCTCCGTAGCTCTGTGAGGGGTTAGCTTCTTAAGAGCTATATTCTGACCTTTGACCTTTTACCTTTTGCTTTTTAAGAGTAAGCTTAAATGCGTACAGTACAGTACATAAAGAAAACAGTGTTTGAATTGTTTGGGGTTGGGGGGTTCAACCCCCCCCCCCGACTGTTTTCTCAACCCCCGTAACACACTGTCTAATTATGTACTGGGGGGCAGCTATATACTATACATGCAATTTACATCACAATTTCGGTCATCGAAAAGTTCAAGCCCCAGCTAATTTTTCACAATTCAAACACTGAAAGAAAACAATAAAGATATTACATCGGAAGTGAATCAGCTCAGCAATCAGCATATCGCATCAAACGACACGGAAATCGCGCATCGGTTTCACTAAGTAACGGAAACATTACATAGAAAAAAACGCCTGCCAACCAGAATCATGTGCTGTATAATGCCTGCTTTCCGTACCGTACGCAGTTTACTGAACTGTAAGAACAAATGGAATTTTCAAAGAAGGTGTCGTTTAGCGCATTTGCAGTACGTAACTCGACACAAACAGGAAAGACTTTATTGCTAATGGACTGTCAAATTGCGAGCAAATTCGCGAGGTATTCGACACTTAGCGCAAGCAAAAATGTATGACAGCATTATTGACTGCCAGACAGACAGACAGACAGACAGACTTAAGGAAAAATATTTCCGCCAAAAAAGAGGTAATGTTTTTGCTTGAGCTTGTCTATGTCAGCGAAAATGCTCAAAAAGTTATCAACACTTTTAGATTTTTTTACCGAAAAAATGAGGAATGACCCTTAAACCAAATGCAATGGAAACATTCTTGGGATTTACAGTGTTGCATCTGCTGAAAAGATTTTGCGGCAGATTTTTTCGATTTGTATCTAAGATTACTGAGAAAGTTATGAAGGAAGAAAATTTTTGGCTAAATTAACTAGCGCCGGAACTTTTTTTGCTCCATATGCAAGTAGACACTGCATATTTCGTTCCCAATGTGTCAATTCTTTATTTATAAGCCCCGATTATTGTCAACGCCATAGAGGCTATTTTTTCGTTAGCCAAACCCATCACATATGTATGTTAAGCACACACGTGGGCTTTCAGTTGTGGCAAAATCTCACTTTCAAGACGGCTTTCCTAATGCTCTGAAGTGTTTCTATGGTTTTCTGCGCAGAAAGCCACCCACGGCGCGCCAGCTTTAGTGCATAAAAATGTTACGAGATCGCGGTTACGTCATGTGAAACACAAAATGTTTGCACAAACGTTTTGCGTTTTACGTTTTACATGCTGCTAAGTTTAAAATGTTTTGACGAGTTTCGTTGATGTTGTTTTATAATGCTAATTAGTCATAATATGCCCGTGTTGTAAACTACACATGATTATTCGGACCTGATCCTTTGCTGCTGTTAACTACTGGTAATTAATCGGAAACCGTGCTTGTTGTAAATTCAACTGCGTTTTTAAAAATATTTCTAACAACTATAAGCATACAGTTATACTAAAAACTTCAGAGTTAATAAAGGCAAGTTGTATTTGTTTCACACGAGCCATGAATAGACGGAATCGCTTACTTTGTATGATCGACCGTATTCCGCTGAAAACTGCTGTGGTTCTGACACGACGTTTTCCCCCACGATGTTTTACGTGCGTTAAAGATTTACACGGAAACGGTAGGCCTGTGCATCAGAGCGCATAATAATAATAGTCCGTCCCGTTGCCAGGAATGCTGATATCCAGATCCGTGCCGTATAGAGAAGTTTGCTCTTTATCTGGTGGATATGGACATCTAGACATTTTCTCTTTTTGTTTCATTTCCCAAGGTAGTGTATCGACGCGTTGACGTGACGTGGCGTTTAGAACTAAGGTTGGCATATTCCTAACTTACTGCTAAAAATGACATTTGAGCTTGCAAACACTTACTTGTTATGCCAAAAAAATGGTCCGCCTAATGTTTTCGTTTAAGCTATCTGTCTGTTTGCATGTTCGCAAAATTTTTTAAAAATATGTACGGATTGTATATTTTTAAAAAAGCTGTGCATATCAAGTGTGCAAAAGCTATACGGTACCGTATATAGTGACTATTTTGTTATCAAATGTCCCAGACTTTATACACGGCGTGATAATTATGTAGGCCTATCAACCGTGGCCTGTCCGTTGCCAAGAACGCAGATAGGTCTAAGACTTAGTATCTTATCTACCTCGGTTTTTTTTATCTGAGTTTTACTTTTTATACGACCATTCCGAGCAATTTCCACATCCTGTTGTGCGTAAGACTATCAGCAGAATGTGAAATCAAACAGATACGAAACATTTTTTCTTTCTCACGTTCGGACACGCACGAGGAACGAAACATGCTGCGTCACGCGTCGTCGGCAAAAAAACTCGCCGCGATTTACTAACTCCGAGGTTTCTTATTTGCTGCTAGTTAACAGACTGTAGACGCTGAAACGGACTAAAGCTGTCGGCTATATTAGCAACAATTTTGTTTGCAAAAAGAATGAATAATGCTAACGAGCGTGCGAGTTTCAGCGTTTACGTTTTGTTTTATTTTATACGTGCAGACAGCCAATCTCTGGCATCAAGCTGTCAGTAAGAATACTCTAAGACCAAAGTTAACAAGTATGCTTAAGCAAAGTCGTTTGCTATGAAGCTAAATCGCTCTCTTTCTATTCGCTGGACGGCAGAAATTTGCAGCTGCATTTTTTGGCCTTGAAGGTTTGACCATACATATTTCCGTTCCATGAAGGTTTTAAATGACACAATGTGTCATATTGGAACCCAAAACTGTACCTGCGAAATGGCATGTAAATCTATCACACTTGACAGACGACACACCACGCTCCAGAAAAACACTAAACACTTTTTAAAACTCATCTCAGGATGGCGTCAGTAAAAAAACGGTATCTGCAGCACTGTTTAAGTGTTTTTATAAGCTATTTAATTTTGACTCCGCAGAAACTAAACGACAGAGATAGTTATGCAGTCAGATCTGTTAATTGTTGTTAGCCTATAATTACTCAAAAAAACTTAAAACGAATTTTGACAAAATTTCACACAGTCCTACAAAAAGCCCTCAGATTTTGGTGGCGATATGATTTTTTTGGCGAATTTTTATGTTTTGCCAAAGATAGCAGCTGTTGTGTATCGATAGGTAACAGCTTTGCACTCGGCAAACATTAACGGGAAGAATACTCTCATAAACTCATAAGCAATGTTTTTTTTATCTCAGCGGATAGCGAAAGTCTGGAACAGTTTGCTGGCAACATTTGCTAACTAAGTTTTTTAGCGCTAGCTTTCAGGACATTAACTTTAGTAAATATTTAAGCGCGTCTAGTGAGCTGCTTTGTTTTTTATGTAAAAAATAATGTCAATATGACTTATATTTGACTTCATATAATGCCCTGTAGGCCCGACGAAAGCCGCAGCGGGGCCCGGGAAACATTCTCGCGGGGCCCTATATTGGGTGGTGTCTGGGGAACGGGCTAGCCCCACTGACTACATTCATTCATTCAAGAAATAGTCGGATTAGTTAAAAAAAATCGTCGCAAAATAACTGACGACTGACTTAAGCTCAATTCAGATGCGTTCTGCTGTCAAACATATAGGCCTAAAAATATATTTTGAGCGTTCTTTTTTCTTCCTCTCTCGAAGGGTCTGATGCCCTAGCGACGAATACGTGGTTGACGTGCGCTGGCAGCCCAACTGTTGTATAGCAAATTTTTATCTGTTCCGGTCACGTGCAAGTCTGTTCGCCTCAAGCAGCAGTCTTTTTTGATGTCGTCGATCCACTTTTTTCTAGGTCTTCCTTTGGGTCTGGTTTCCTGTACTTGTTTATACTTTCATCACTCATTCGCACTATTTGACCAAAGTAATTAAGACAGCTTTTTCGTGTATTATCTCGATCATGCTCAGCTTGATCCCCAACCTTTTAATGTCCGCGTTTCGTCTTTTTTCTATGAGTGAAACACTTATGATTCTTAGCAGTGCAGACATCTCTCAAACACTTCCAGCTTCCTTTTGTGCTCCTCTATAATGTCCACAAAACAAAATGCATATACAGACAAACATTACAAATCGGCGTGCGTAGGATAATGCGCCTGGTGCGTGTAGGCCAAAGATAATTTGCGTCTAAAACGTATGTGAGCGACAGGTATAATGCGTCACGCAAATGCACCAGAGTGCGCAGGATAAACACGACACGGGCAGTAAGATGTGCAACCTAAAAGACATAAAAAAGCCGACGCCGGGAATTAGAGTAAAAGGCGTCTGCACATTACAGGAAGCTGACCTGTTTAACAGGTGACTGTACCTTGCGTGCTGTACTTGGGAGACTACCAAGATAATTGGCTGCCTAGTCGCACTAAACGCAGACGCACCGGACGCATATTACCGACACCCGGCTGGGCTTGGTAGATATCTGTTTGTCTCCTTCAGCGTGCCAGAACATCTCGATCAGATAAATCTAATCTCGTTCGTCGTGAAATCGGTCGCGAGACCCCTAGCTGTGATTACTCTATGCAGATTAAATTTTGCTTACTGTTTTATTGCAAAATAATTTTAAGGGCGTCCTTCTTGAATCCTTGGAGCAAATTTTTCCCCCTAACCCTGTAGGTGCCAAGAACGGGACGGCGAGGGGTGGAAAATGGGAAAAGGTATCCCCTACCCAGCCGATTAAAGGGTCTGTGGAAAGCGTCATGAGCTGCTCCAGTGGGGTCTAGGGCGCAACCGCGGCCAAAAACGAATTTGGTGCATTCTAGGCATCACAGAACACTTCTGGTTGCAAGATATCATAATCGAAAACGGCGTCTTACAAGCTGAAGTGCAGAATTATTCAATTCCCTTCTAATCTCCCCTTAAAACTTTTCCCACATTTTTTCTTGGAGCATAATACCCCAAGGTTTATATGGTGTAGTCGCCCCTGGCAGAATTGGCAATCTCGAGCAGATGCTTGTGGCCAGTAGAACTGGCGTTGTCGCTTATACGCTGAGAAGTTATTATCGTTATTACGTATTATTATTAGACGAAATCGCCTTCTGTAGACTACTGCTGCGCAAGCGACAGCGACGCCGCCTATTCCTACACATTTCTCTGTCGTGTGGTCTGTCTGTTGTTTGTATGTTATATTTGTGCCTCCTTTTAAACCGAGTGACGGATTTATAAGCCATTTGGCAGGTGCACACTGTGTTAGATGCGCTGCCACCTGGGGATACTAGCATAGTAAGGTTGTAATAGTAGTAGCAATTACCACAATAGTTGTTTTTGAAAGCTTAGATATACTGCGGCTGCAGTAGTTTTGCTTCGAAAAACAGTTTTTAATATTTATCAAATTTTTGCTATGGCAGATAAGCAGTCAAGCAAATCTTAATCCAAAATTGCTGTTATTTCTGTACTATCTTCAATATTTCCATTTCGTTTATACCACTTTATATTTTTCGTGTGGTATTATTTCGAGTCGCAGCCACATTCAAACAAGTCACGAAAGACAATGGACGCACCTTGAAACTTTCAGCAGACAGGTGTTGCGAAAGTGATTACCAATCAGTCCGGGTAAGAGATGTTTGTCCACGCGTCCGTGTATCTGGTTGCCTGGCTACGTACTGACGGCAAGAAGCTAGCACGACTTATGGGATGTTCACACGATCCAGCAAACGTCCAGCAAACTTCCAGCAAATGTATTCAAAATGCAGGTGCTAATGCTGGACGTTTGCTGGATCGTGTAAACACCCTATTACTGAGATAATAGCAGTTGCTCTAAGCAAGCAACATCTAGCGGAGTTTCCACCCGATCTACGCAACGTGCGCAACATAGCGGATGTAACGCAACTGACGTAGCCTATACAGCTGACGCAACGACCGCTTTTATCTTTGTGTTCTGGCTGTTGCATCAGCTGCATCTGTTATGTAGGCCTAGACCCAATTGTTTTGCCTTCGTTGCGTTCGTTACGTACCTTCGTGCTTGCGTTGCGTACGCTGCGTATCTTGCGTTGTATGGAAACCCCGCGTTAGTTGCGCGTTGACGACAGTGTTGATGTACCGATACGTTATAGAATGTTCGGTGAATCGTCGCTATGTCGCAGCTCACTGGGTTATAAGCGATGGCTGCAGCGACTAGACGGCAGAGGTAATCGGACGGTGGACTTCCATCCACATGTACTTCAGGATCGGCGGATCATCAACCGACTGCATGATGGCATCATCATGATTATCGTCATCGTCGTTCAAGGGTTGCAAACCAAATAAATTATAATCAATATTTTACAAGTAATACAGTACTAAAGTGTCAAATAAAGCGGGATACCCATCCAACGCAACGCATGCAGCGTACGCAGCGAACGCAAAAAGTACGTAACAAATGCAATGAATGCAAGAAATGTAATAGAAGTACGCAACAAACACAACTGGCGAAGCTGTCGCAACTGCTAAAACGCAGGGACAGAAACGTTCGCAACGTCAGTTGGGCCTACGTCAACTGCGTTACGTCCGTTGCGTTGCGTGCGTTGCGTTGAATGGAACTACTCTTAATAATAGTCAATATTTCAGGACCACGACAGAGCAGTATCATGTCAGACAAGTATTGTAGGTCCGGATATGAGCGACGAAACAGGAAAGTCTTGAGACGCTGTCTGAAGACCGACAATGCCAGTACAGAAACGACGTCGAATTTAAGTTCGTTCTGTTGGCAACATAGACCGGAGATGTCAGGTTGCTGACTGTATCAAAACACAATGTCGGTAGCTACTGTCGGTGGGTGAGTCTAAATTTCGATGCTGGCCTCAATATTATACTTTTTTCAAGTTAAAGACAGAGCCTTAGTGGTGCAGTTGTACTGACGAAAAATAGTGGTACACTTTTTATACAAAACTATAAGAAAGATGTAGCGCAACGAAACAGTGTTACGCCCCATTTGCAACAGATAAAATGAGGAGTCTTCAACAAGTTGAAGTTTGACCATCTACCGAAGAGAATATTTCGGAATTTCACATTTCTGCAATACACTGCACGAACGTGTTATAAACCTGTCACTACAGATCGTCACTTATTGAAAAGCAAATCAGAAATTAACCATAAAATGTATTAATGACTACAAAATCAGTCGCCCCTGTGTCAACATAATAAGTGGACGTCCGCCTACAGTTGTGCAACGCTAACCGTAGTCTGAACTGAAAATTAGCACATCGATTACTCCTACGCTGAAGAACGCAATTTGTGTTTGCGTAACTCGTGTACGAGGGGCGGGCAAAAAATTTTGAGCCCGAACATATTAGACTAATTTTTTTACAATCTATATATGTATAACAAATACATATTTGTTACGGCTTTCACAAAATCGGATGCCACAGAGCACCAGTTTGGCATATCCAGCTACAGACTGAAAAAAAGTTTCATGCAACAATCAGCCTGATTCAAACGCTGCTTGCGTTAGTGCACCAAATCATTTCGACTTAATGCTCCATGATGTCATATATTATAATGACATCACTTCCACAACCTGCTCACCCGAATACGCAAAAAGGTAGCATTTACTGAAATACAGACAAGAAAAGTTTTAATGTAATATATTGAGGCTCAAAACTTTTTGACCGCCCGCCGTATTTGCATGAAGTCGTTATTGACTCAAGTGCTCTTATTTGCGGCTAACACAAATTTAGGCTATCGCATATTCTCATATCCATATGCAAATAAAAAAATTCACAAACTTATTTGTTAGGGCCACGGGAATCTGCTTTGGTAAATCCAACTACAGACCGAACAGTTGTTATGAAACAGCGAGCCTGATTTTCCACTTTCTGCGCTAGCACTCCAAATCATTTCGGTTTAAAGCTCTATGACGTCATAAATTACAGTGACGTCACATTTCCAACACGCCCACACGAGTACACAAGAAAGGGGTGTTTTACTAATGCATAAACAATAACAAAGATTTTGGTCAAATATATCGAGGCTCAAAACTTTTTGCCCGCTTTTCGTAGGCAGTTTTGTTTTCGATACGTTCACGTTTTTATTAGACATCAACAATGTCCAATCACTTTATTATCCGGTCATTCATCTGTGCATTCTACACGCGTTCATAACTCAGGCAATAAGGCATAAAAATCCAAGATTGATGTAAATGTTTTCCATGGCACAGTAGCTGCTACATCATCTTTCGGCTTTAAAGTGTCTAATGTCAAAGTTAGGGTTGTGCTGTGCAGTTGGACAGTTTGTATGCATAGGCTTATGAGTGCGCGGTTAGCTGAATATTGTGTCGGCACAAGGTCATATTTTCGCTTCCTTGTTAGGCTTACCATTAGCTAAGCCATAGGCTAACAGAAACATCTTCGGCTGCTACGCTAATCAGTAAACATTGGGCAAGTAGGCCTAATACGAAAAATAACATCAAATGAAGAAGGCTTTAGACTATGTTAGTGATTACCAACTAAAGTCAGCTTGTAAGGACGCCATATGCATAGCCCCGTCCAAGGTTACCCAAGTGATTTTTGCTGTTTTAGAGGACTGATATCATCACATCGTCCTTGCACACATTTGTAAACTGGAAAGTTTTTTTTACATATATTTCAACGATATGGGGAGCAAAAACCCCTGGGCGGATATTGAGCCCAAATTTTTTTGGGATAGGGGTCCAGGACGTGATCACGCCATTCAAATTTGGTAACAATCGGTTTAGGGGTTTTTGGTTGGTTGAGGGTCAAAGTTTGCCTTTTCCCATAGACTTTGAAGGTCGTCCTTACAACACTCACACTATCGTGTGATGTGTGATGGTTAATGACGGCCGCATTCATCGTAAACTGCAGTTTAATTTTCGATACAAAGCAGAATTATTATTAAAAGGTTAACGATTGCATCCTGCGATCTGATTACTAGCAAATACGTTAATGTTTTTCTATCAGACTTTGGTTACAAGTTAAATTTATGTCTACGAAATATCATATATTGCACTGTATGTAGCATGCTATTTTTACATAGTAATTTATGCAGCATATATCAAAAATAATGCACTGGAGAATTTTACTATTGCGCTATATAAATTAACGTTTACGTATACTTACTTTTTACTTACTTTATTAATAAAAATATAAATATTATTATTGTCCTCCAAAGTTGCATCGTAAATTCCTACCTAGTGAAAAAAGCTATTTCAACTTTGCACTTGGCAATACTAAACTTACATTAATCATATTAGACAACAAGAATTTTAGACCATTTAATGCCGAACATTCCCATTTTACTTTGTTAGTATTTTCTGTCTTTAAGCCAGTCTACTATCAAGAAATCGGAAACAATGTTATGCATTCTACTGCTGCACAGCAGTAATGCAGCATCTTTACTTCAGTTGTCATGTGTAGTCCACTATTCAGTTAGAACATGCTTTTGCAAGTTTTTGTCTTACACGGCATGTCGCGAAATAAGAATAGAAATAAAAATTTTCGCCGCCCACATCCCTGTCCCTACTTTTTCGCCGCACTGCAACCGAAAGCTCGGAAACTCTTAGGTCTTATTCGTCTTGCTCGTCGTATACGGTTTAATTTTCATCTCGACGTATCGCAGTGAGTAGAAGAATCCCTTCCAGGTGGCCCAGACGACGCTGTCGGCGTACGACTGTGTCGTACCGTTTCCACGTTGATAGCCACCGTTGAGATTGCAGTAGTGACAACGCGAGTACCACCAAGCTCCGTGGAACACTCGTGCACAGTGGTCGGCGTGGACGTCGTTGTCCTGGTCACGTGTGCTGAACGCATTGCCTAGCTGATACTTCAGCGCGTTGCCTGCTCCGTGCATAGACACACACGCACAAGACGATTTTAACCGGTGTCACTTGAAAAATAACTGAGATATGAATGTATGATGATGATAATAACAAACATTTTGTTAAACAAAAAAAACACTTTAGATCAACATTGCGGTGAATGGTTTATATGACACTAGACTGTGTGTGTCTAACACAGCCTAATGTCATACGGATCAATCACCGCAATGTTGGTCTGACATGTTTTTTCATTCACCTAAATGTTTGTTATTATCGTTATTTTCTTATATTTATATATTTCACAAGGTAGTAAAGAGACACATTTACGTTGTGGTAAAATATAAAATAATCACACTATTGCAAACTGTCGGCAAAGTGTGCCAGTGAAAAAAAATTTGACACAAAGCCCAGCTGTCGCTAAGATAGCCGACCGTACTGGTTGGCAGTGACCTTCGAGGTCATCTAAGGTCGATGATTTTCATCTCATTTGAAAGGGCGTATGCAATTTTCTATAAGTGATTAATAGCAAGCTTGGCCTTGTCTCGCATTGTTTAGCCACGATAGCGCGTACCGACCTTCAATGTCAACCAAGGTCAATGATTTTATGTAATTTGAAAGGGCGTATGACACTCCCTATTAATGATTAATAGTAACGCTGTCCCCATCTCTCGCCTTTTTCAAGATACGGCCACTTATATCTTAAAACTTTTTCTTAAAAATTGCGGCCAAACCGCTGCAGATGGAGACATGGTGACTACTGACAGCCTATAAGAAGCCGCCAGCGGCTTATCCGACGGCACCATTGCCGACCCCTTATAACTTACCGTTCAGCCACAATACTGCACTATTGGCATACTATAGTGCGTTATGACCTTTCATTGTCATCCAAAGTCACTGATTTTCATGTCATTTAAAAGGCAATATGCAACATCAATAACAACCTAAGCCCTATCTCGCACCGTTTAGACACAATACATCCGTGACATACGACGACAGACAGACTTGGCGGACAGACAGACAGACGACAAATCGTACCATAAGCTCGACCGTTACGTAAGTACGGTCGGCTACAAATCGGCAAATAATTGGCGAATGTATGGACAAAAGAAGAGCGGCACGTTTTTATGGCCCACGGTGTAGTTTTCTTTGCACACCATAAATATTGTCATCAGTGAAACGAGTCTTGAGCCACAGGGTGTCTCTATGTCAAACCACACAGTGCAAGATATCACATCAGCCGTTGGGAGTTATTAAGATTGCAAAATGCAACTAAAATATTTACTGTTCATACTGTAGTATAGCTGACTTCTTTACTTTTCTAAAGCAGTGACACAGCTACAAGTTAACGTTTGCTCATACTAATACACCAGTATGGCAACTGCACTGACCGGCCGTTCCGTTGTAGTTTCCAATAGAGCTGAGATTGTATTTTGCTTTCTCTGACTCCACTCTAAAGTTGTCGTACTCAGCATAAGCTTTGCTTCCTTGCCAATCTTGCATATTTACGAGCAGGCGTTGACGCTTGTCGTTTGTCAGCAAATGAAGTAAGTCGTTACCTATACGCAAAATATTATCATTAGCGCAATAAGTAAGTAAGCGAGTAAGTAAGACAGCTTAAAAGTCGCCGTTTAACAGTTAGTCTCAACGACCCGCAATCTCAACACCGAAGCAAAATGTTTAGCAGCTGCTCGCTTAAACTGTTCAAAGTTAATGCCAATTTGTTTCGGCTAAGCTGAAAGGCTGTTCCAGGTTTTGAGCAAAAAACATCTGTCTCCATAGCTGTAAGTAAGCAATACAGAACTTTGCGCGATCGACACAAACAGCTAAAATCATTACTGGCAGTTTATTTATTTAAATATAGACTTATACATGTAGTATAGTTTCGAAACTTTTTTGGCTGTTTTTCAGAAACATGAACAATATTTGGCAGTCGGTTGTTAATGTAGTTTATGTTTGTAGCTTTTTAGTTTTATTGCTGTACTGGATTACATGACTGCTGCAATGTTGCTTTTTCAATAAATGAACGAATGCGTTACGAACAAACTTTTTAGTCAAGTTTTAATTTAGCCAATGCGATAATTTAAATTTAGCCAAATTAGACAAATTATTATAAGTTGGATACGGTCGACGAATACGTCAATTTTAGAATTTTCTGTTAGTCGACTAACTTAAACTAGTTGACTAATTTATTATGTTGGGGCTAACCGATCCAGAAATCTCCTTGCAAATTTCCGAAGCCCTTTTTGTACTGTCGCCAGTCGCGGTAGAAGCTCAGATTGCCTTCTTTTCTTCGCTGAATCACCTGGACAGAACACAAGTCAGTGAGTAATAAATGAATGAATGAACGAACGTCTATTGCTGGATTGCGACGATGCATGTATCTACAGGGTGGTCCAAAAAATAACACAAAGTTTGTGGCACCATAATTTTGCAACCATACGTCACAGAGTCATGTGGTTTTCAGCAAAATGTTCTGGAAGAAATTTTTTACATGACTAAAGTCAGTGTTTAAATGCAACAGTTAAATATTCTTTGTTTTGTCTTTGGCAAGTGAACTATACAAAAACAGACTCGACACTGTGTTCCATAAAAACATGACACATTTATTTTTTAAATAGCTCCGTAAAAAATTAGCCAATTTTAAAACTTTTGGTATGCAGCATTAAAAATAAACTTGGTGCAAAAGTCTGTAGTTTTGGCCACTTCACCTTAATGCTGTCGCTACACTACTTTGTGAAATGCAAAAGTCGTAGTTTCATACTGCGTAGTGCATGTATCAGTTCAGAAAATTACCGAGACCACAAAAACATAGAAAAGCTGTTACTTCGTATTTAATTTAAAATTGTAAGTCGACAAACTGAAATGACGCATCAACAGCGAGCCACTTGAGTCATGCAGTTACTGAACGTGCTGTTAGCAAGTGGTGTCAATGTCTACCGCTTGCGTTTGTGCTGGAAGAGGACATTTTGAGCACGTGCTGTAATGAAGATGATTTGATGTGAAACGCGTACCTTTTGAGAGATAGTAATTGCCAATCGTGTTTGTTGCTATTCAGTTAATAATTTTTGAGATGACATGTGCGCTACTCAGTATGAATTTATTGTTGTCAACGGTCAAACGACGACTTCTGCATTTCACAAGGTAGTTTAGCGACAACATGAAGGTGAGATGACCGGCGAAACGGTACAAGTGCTTACCCGCAAATTTCCGATTTCACTCACGTTAATCAATTGCCAAAGATGTCTAAAGTCCGAAAATAAAGAAATATTCACGAACGTTTCACGTTTTTCTAACTATTTTGCAACAAATCGTAGATGTCCACGCAATGCGATCTCCACGTCACAGATGTTTACTTCAAGCGTCTATCGACCGAAAACGATTGTGACACCGATCGTACTGGATTTTAGTTATTTTAATTGCAACCGAAAGCGACTACAAACCCTAAACCTAACCCTAAAACTAACCCTACAACTAACCCTAATTCTACACCTAAGTCTGAAGATCTAAACACGGTCGTTTTCGGTTTTTAGATGCCCCACGATCAAGACAGTCTGATGTAAATATGTTTGAAGTTAACGTTACGTTATATTACCGGAAGTTACGGATGCCATGACAGTCCAGTGCTCACTTTGCTGAT
>Ga0209671_1004071_pt1 | contig 14330 bp, 10 predicted proteins | sample WorMetHERISLAND2_2_FD_187401 | JGI IMG/M metagenome (GOLD analysis project Ga0209671, IMG submission 187401) | Marine gutless worms symbiont microbial communities from Max Planck institute for Marine Microbiology, Germany - Olavius geniculatus... | ecosystem: Host-associated > Annelida >... | reverse complement strand
ACAATATCTATGTCCACAACTTTCAGTGAAACTTCATGATTTCATAATCTGTCACCGTTTGTGTCCGCAACTCTCATGATTTGTGTCAGTGACTTTCCCTGTGGGAAAGTTTCAGTGAAAGTCAGTGTACTGTAATTTGGGCTTGAACGAGAATTACAATTTAATCAAAATTTTATTGACGATATATACATATCAAGAATATGCAACAATAAAAAACATTCTAAAGAAAACTAACACCCAGATGTGTCCGACCATCTGGCTACATAAAATAAGCCAGGAGTATGTAATAGCTAAGTCTAAACAAAACAACTCAATTATTGCACAACTAGACATACTTGTACAGAATTACTCAAGCCTAAGCCGGTCTCTGAAAGCAAAGTTTTAGATAACAACTTTTACAAATGAACGCCTTTTTCATCTAACTAGTGCCATCGAAGGGATGATGGTGGTCAAAGCATACAAAAAGTCTAGGCTAATGCTCATGAGATGCAGAAGAGCCTATAGCAGTTCCTGTTTGCAGGTTATGTCAGTCTATCTTTATCCATTTCATCGCAATTCACTCATCTGCAGCAGAAATTTAAAAAAAATCACTAAAATTTTTTTTGTGCTTCAAGGTCATCTATGTTAATGTCACTAAAAAGTACGTCATTGCTGCTTGTATATAAGCAGCATGTCTATGCCTATCTGCGACCTTTACACACTAGACAAGCCAATAGCGGAAAACTAACCACTTTTTAGGGGGGTAACCATTTTTGGTACCCACGTGCGCAGGCCTCGTTGAGCATAAAGGGTCAAGACTTGGACTGCTAAAATCTACATTCAACGATGAAAAATTCATATGCAGGTTGTCTTGGTCTATCTCCAGCCATTTTGGTGCAATGCACTCTTGAAATGTGCTCTCACATATAATAACAAAAAGTTGAGAGAAAAATATGTGATGCCAGAAATGACAACAGATGGTGTCAATGTAATGGCATGACTAGCCAAATGTTACCTTGTGGTTCAAATTGAGTTTGGAACGAACTGTCTTCAGTCGATCGTTAGACAAAGCGCTGCCATAGAGTGACGTCACTAGCAGCAGCTGGATGTCTGGGTGTGTCTCGTTCTCTGGCTGGTAGCGGGAACGGAAATACCCGACAGCCTCGTAGCCAGTTGAACTCAACATACCTGAGGACATCAATGACAGACACATGTGATACACTGGGCGACTTCACTTTTTGACTTAGACTTTCGCTGAGACTTTCGGTGAGTCTAAACTTCGGTCTAAGTACCTACTTAAGTCAAAAAGTGAAGTGATTTCGCTGAGACTTTCGCTGAGCCTAAAGTACCTACTTAGACCGAAGTCTGGACTCAGCGAAAAGTCTCAGCGATTCGCTGAGTCCAAAAGTACCTACTTAGACCAAAGCTGAGCCGAACTAACCTGGCTAAAGTCGGTTCGATTTGCATGGAAGAATTCAAAAAAAAATCAGCCCTTAGGCTTAGCCCTTTAGCCCTTAGGGCTTAACTTTCGCTGAGTCTGAATCCACTTCAACTTTTGACTTCAGCTGCGCGAAAACATGGCGACTATTTACAGTCCTATGCGTACGGATATTTTAGTAAATTAAAGCAGTCTGATACCAAAATAAACGCCGTAATGAAGATGCAATGACGTCAAATGTTACATAAGTATGTTATTTGCATGCGCGGCGCAATTAAATAAGCAAATCCAAGCGTAAATGGTTGATTTATTTCCTGTTAGGTTTACCTGTTTTTCCGCCATTTTAATCGCTGTTGAGTTTAGTTGAACTGTGTCTAAGTACAGACTTTAGCGTTCAGCTTTAGCTTTTGCTCAGCGAAAAGGCTCAGTGAAAGTCTAAGTCAAATAGTGAAGTCGCCCTATGTACAACTGGATGGTTCACACTCGATACCGAGATGATCCACATTAATATATCAACAACAATTACAATGGTTTTTGCCTACGACAGTAAAAAATTAACAGCTGATCACATAATGCATCTGTCTTTTCCCATGGGTCCGATGGGCTGAGAACTCCAAGCTTAGGGGCCCCAACTGACACTGGTACTGCTTCTTCATGGACAAAACTGAATATTAAAAGAAACTATAAATTTGAGACAAAGCCCAGTCTGAAGGCCACTTTGTGCCGTATGCCCTTCTGTGGACACAATTTAGAAACTTGAAACAATTTGCTGAATTTTTGGAAGAATCAGTGCTCGATTAAAGTTAAAACAACACATTTGGAATTGATACAAAATTCACAAATAAACTAGTGGCAACAAAATACTTAACAAATATAGGTTTGTGCTAATAAAACTAAAAAACAGACAACTGACTGGTTTCGAGAACAATAAGGACGAATAAATTACGATAAAATGTTGAAGTTATCAGGTTTCAAAAATAAAAGACAACTGAGGGAAAGTTAATGGATAGTGCAGTTCTAAATACGAAATAAAATGACAAAGAAAACATTTTACCTTTGCCAAAGACAAAGTAGTCAAAAAGAGCCATGAGCGACTTTGACTTTTGTTCACTGGAACAGATTTTGCGCGAGAGCAAATACTCGAGACCAACAACAACGATGTGATCTTGAAGACTGTGACCAACTGGCAGATCCATGTGCACTGGAATCTATGCACAAACAATATATATATCAGCAAAAGTAAACAGTTTATTTAACATGGTGTCAGTAACACAACCTTACAACAACGAAACACATTATAAAACCCCTAAAATGCAAACAAAAACATTTGCCAAAGTTAGGCTTATCACTTAAATAAAAGTGGCTTACTTTCTGTGGAACACGGTGTACACAGAAAAACAAAACCCACCTACCCTGCTAAACCCCACCATGGTCAGCCACCATATACTAACAGGCACTACTCCGACAAATGCTACATTACAGTATGACTGCAGTTGTTGGAATAATGTAACAGTTTGGGTCTGCCGCAGCCCCAAAGATGAAATTTATCCTTATTCCTAACCCAATCGCTGACCCTATATATTGACACAGGCAGTGACAGGATTGGAACTGTTGGAATAGGAACTGCCTCCCACTATTCTAGTTTAAGTCAACTTACATCAAAGGACTCGAGCTGTCGCCGAGGTCCAATACCGGACAGCATGAGAAGATGTGGTGAACCGACTGCACCGGCTGAGATGATTACTTCCTTCCTAGCACGCACCTGAGTCAGAGTGTTGTTACGCAAGAACTCTACACCATACGCCTCACCATTTCTCACCAGGATCTGGAATATCATTCAGTCAATCAAACAATACATAAAAATACACAAAATCAATTAGGGCGCATGGCACCAACGACATTCAACTTGAAACTCGGGTCAAATTTAACTATAAACCTAGTTCAGCCATAATATGCGTTGCACCAAAGTGGTTCAAGTGATGAATGCCGGGATACTATGGCTGCGAAAAAGTTGTCCGATTCGAATCCTGTCCTGTCCAAAAAACTTCTTCATATTGAATTATAAGACCTCTAATGCAATTATACTAATGATCTGGATATATTAGATTTCTACTATATTATGTTTTTGCTCGTTAAATTAACAAATAAATGAAAAAATTGCATTTTTCCGTGGCATGTTTCATTGCTATGTACAGCAAACATACGATCAAACCCTAGTCACAGCAACAAAAACTCATTTGTATCGATTTATAAGGCATCTAATTCAATTATACTTGTGAGCTAGATATGTTAGATTTGTGCTATATCTGTTTTCTGTGATCTTTTTGCATTCTAGAGTGCCGATGCGCCATTGCCATGCCGTAGCTATGGTAAACATAATCTTGACAACAAATGTAGAATAATAAATAAATAACTACTGGAACACAAAATGCATATTTTTAGAACTTTATTATGCAACTGTTAATGCGAAAATTGTGTAATAACTTCAGGAAAACATAAAATTCAAACAAATTACAGCCAACCGGTACTGGACTGTTTCGTAAGCATTGCGAGTGACTGTGATGTCACTGTAGTTGGCCTACAGGCCGAGCGAGGCTTGACCAATCAGCCTCATTTACCATCCAAAGATGGCCGTTCAACTAAACGGGATTATCTTATCAGAGTTCAACTTAATGCAATATAACTCAACATGAACTCAGTTCAACTTTTGATCTAGGTTCAGCTAAACCGAGATCATAAACCACATTGACACAATGCACCCAAAATCAGTCAGCAAGTCAGTCTGTCAATCACCAATCAAAAAAAGACTTACATCGTGTCAAAAAACAATCATTAACTCACAGTTTTTATGCGCGAGAGCTAGCATAGCTAGCTATAGCGCGTATTAGCTATGGTATTCTGTCTTGGTGTCTTGTGTCTGTCTGTTGTGTGTCCTGGTACCATTCCAAGACCAGGTGAGATAAAGACTTCGGGTCTTCACCATATGATAGCTTAGGGTCTCTAGTATTGTGACAAAATTTCACGCCACTGGGTTTAGGGGGTCCCCACAAACAAGGAGGCAAAAAAGGGGCACCCACTGTAAAAAGACGTTATTTTGTCACTATTGGCTCGTCTGCCGTAAAAATGGTTGCAGATAGGCACAGACATGCTGCTTATAATAACAAGCACTAGTGATGAGCTTCTTAGAAATGTCAAGATCGATGACCTTAAATGACCTTGAACCCCCAAAATAAGGAGTTTCAGTGAATTTTTTCACAATTTTGGACGCATATTTCAAGACTGAATTGTGCCGAAATGGCCGAATATAGACCCAAAGCAACCTGCATATGAAATTTTCAGCACTGAACGTAGATTTTTGCGGTCAAAGTCCCAATCTTCTGCATTCAACGAAGCTGGTGCACGCAAGTGTCAAAGATGGGAACCCCTTTAAAAGAGGTGATTTTTGCGCTATTCGCTTGTCTAGCGTGAAAACGCTTGGTGATAGGCACTGACGTGCTACTCATCATAACAAGCACTGGTGATCTGCTTTTTAGTGCTATTAAAATCAGTAATCTTGAATGACCTTCAACTCCAAAATAGGTTTTTTTGTAAATTTTTGCGATTTTTCGGCTGCAGAATAATGGAATGAGACAAAATGGATGGACACAGACCAAAAATTACCTGCGAACAAGAACTGCTATGGGCTCTCGCATGTCTTATGAGCATTAGCTCAGATTTCTTGTTTGTTTCTGCATCAGGATAACAGCAACTAAAGAACCATAGCAAATAAAACTTAGTTAAAAGCTTAGCAAACACTCAACTGTTCAGTAAAAGAAAATGGATTAAGAAAACATCATAAATTTTAAAAAATACAACAGCCAGTCCCACAGCTGACAGCTTGGTCTAGGACAGTGATGTACTTAAACTGCAGACCACACAATGTGACTATTAAGTCACCCTGAGCCAAAACAATGCAATCAATTATGACAGAAAACAGCATTAGTGGCGTCTTCTCATCATTCTCGTCTAAAATTGAAGGTATGCATCACAGTGCCACTCAGGGCAAATCCAAAAAGCAAGTTAGGGCATTCAATAATAAACTTTCTTAAATCACGTAATTCCATAAGTCATGTTTTTAGCATTTTTCTCTTGAATGCCGTGGGCTGTATAGCAACCTATTGCAAGCTGGTTTTGGCCCACAGGCTGCAAGTTGTGCACCACTGGTCTAGGAATATTCTTATGCATAATTTTCAAGTGCACACTGTTAGCACAACAGCAGATGAAAAAAGTTGCATGAATAGTTGCATACCCTGTTGACATGAGCGCCAACAGCGACATGAAGATTATCTCGATTCATTGCTGGCAGCAGATAACTGTTGGCAACGCTCCACCGACGACCCCAGCTTACTGTAGCCAGTGTGTGAGCAACTCCTTTACCACAAAACAACAACTACAACAAGTTTTACTACTACTACTATGGATACTACTACAACAACCATTACAACTAGATTCATTGCCGGCAGTGAGTAACTGTTTGCAATGTTCCACCGACAACCCCAGCTTACTGTAGCCAGTGTATAAGCCACACCTTCACCACAGATCAACAACTACAACAACAACTACTACTACTATTAATATTATTACTACTACTACTACTACTACAACTACAACAAAATTCACTGCTGGCAGTAAGTAACTGTTTGCAATGCTCCACCAACGACACCAGCTTACTGCAGCCAGAGTATAAGCCACACCTTCACCACAAAACAACAACTACAACTAATACTAATACAACTATTGATACTACTACTACAACCATAAAAACACAAATGCTAACTTCCCCTGACATTTCACAACACTGTTCACCACTTTGCAGTTATCGACCCCGCATCACACATGTAACAGTAGAAAAATCAGATGTAGCTGTATAACAAATAAATAACGCAATGCAATATGCCATAACTGCACAATCTAAAATATTGTGCCTATGTTATGATACCAAATGTTGTCCTAGTGAGAATTTAACAATACACAGTTTTCCTGCCAATATTTTCCCATGACTTCCAGAATGTCAACTCCATGATCTTTCTGCCATTTTCAGCTTTTCCAGACAATCTGTTATGCTCAACATGTGTACTTTAAATGTTGTTTTTATTACATAAGTCTATAACATGGTCAGATTTGCAAAGCATCTTACCAAACTGTTTCTGTGCTGTGACATCGACATGCTCAAAGCCAAGTTCCTGACCAGCAAGAACGAACTTATCAGCTAACAGAGTGCTTGCCATGTCATCAACCACCACTGGACCCTCAACACCATGATAAACTACACAGAAAACACATGATCATCATCAGTGCTGTGACAGACTGTACAGAAACAAAACAACTGGATCATATACTGCACATAACATAGAATCATCAATGCTATGACAGACTGTATAAAAAACACAGCAGCAATGTTACTGCTCTGACAGACAAAGCACAAAATGCACAGGATCAAAAAATGCCATGGCAGACTGTAGTGCACAGAGAACACAAAATCATCAGTGCAACGATAGACAAGGCACAGAACAAACCAAGACTTTACAGTAGGGCTGTACCGAATATTTAATTTGTATTCTATTCGGCCTGAATAGTAAGCCAAATAGTGTATTCGTATTCGGCAAAATAGTACCATAGTGCAAAAATAGACAAAATACGAATAATAAGCATAAGACGTTGCCACTTGGTGCTCCTGCATATAGCCTCAAAGATAGCTGCTGTCAGCCGGCAGTCTCTGTAGCATATCACCCACACATGACGCTTCAAGGCTTTCCCTTAGCAGTTTAGTATATAGCATGTTTCGTGTCAGCAAAATTTGTTAGTATCATTCGTTTAACATGAACACAATTAAGATGACTAACTTGGATTTTTTCCCAGCATGTGTGAGCGTTAAATCCGGGACACTGTGCATTGTGTTTGAACCTGCATCAACTATTAGTATTCTATTCGTATTCGGCCGAATAATAAAATGAATTATTCTTATTCGGCCAAATAGTAAAGTCTGCTATTCGGTGCAGCCCTACTTTACAGACATATCAAGCTGTCTAAACAAGACACACAAAAACACTGTGTTTTTGTCATCTGTTGAACAGAATATTGCAACCACTTTCAGTCCACTACTTCTGCAACTGAGTGATTAATCATTTTTTATTAAAAAAATACAACCACTTTTCCCTTCAAAATACAGATGATAAGCCCCTACTAATACAAAGAAAAAATGTAGGCATGATAGACAATACAAAAAACTGCTAAAAAACATCACAGTCTCATGCTTTTTGTAACGCCATTTCAGAACCAATTAGCGATGAGTTATCTAAAGAAAAAAATAAACCAGAAGGAATACAAACTTACGTGATGTTTTGAAGAAAGAGTTGCGATTGTTTTCCGACTTGATAAAATAGGGAAGAACATCTTCATAACTCCAACCAGTGGCACCCATCGATGCCCATGTGTCATAGTCCTCAGGATTGCCTCGGGCGTAGATCATGTTACTGAAACCATCCGAGCCACCCAGCATCCGGCCACTCGGCAAGAACACTTGCTGTTACAGCAGTACACAAAGGTGCCTTTTATGTAACAAAGCAACAAATCTTCTCTATACGCTGTATACATGGGTCAAATCACCTATTTACTTTCAAAACAAACACTCATTTCAATCTAATTTAGCCTGCAAAGTGACTGACATGGGTCCATGCTCTGACTGTATGTTGTGTCTTTCTGTCTGTGTATGTTCTACAGTACGGTACTTAAAAAATAAAACACAGCAACGCACCCATTCTGTCCGGCATATATCTTTCCACCGGCACTACCACAACGTTTCAATAAAAATATTACAAACTCCAAAATCTCATACATGCATAACAGCACAAAGTCTCACCATATCAAACTTTGCCAAATGGAAAGTGAAATGGATACGTACACCACAAAAACTTCTGAATGTCATTTTAAGTAGTCCGCAGAAGCTGAAATAGAAACCACAAAGAAAGTCAAACCTCACCTGATTTTCAAAACTCTGGCAGCAGATCTTCTGCGGTTCTGACATATACTGCCAGTCAATGTTGGTTCTATGATGATCAAAAGCCGTCGCAGGCATCCCCATCACATCGCGATTGATGCCCTCAACACCAGACTCCAGAAGTAAGACTTTCACTCTCCGGTCCACCGACAGCCGGCTGGAAAGCACACAGCCAGCTGTGCCTGCTCCAACTGGAAAACATAAACACTACAGGGTGCGGAAAAGGAGTAGCCCCCTAAAGTTTTTCGCTGTTTTCTCAGCAACTGTTTGGGATTTTATTGTGAAAATTTACAGGTTTATTCAATGAAACATTCTACAGGGTGGTCCAAAAAAAACGGCACAAACTTCATGGCACCGTAATTTTGCAACCATACATCACAGAGTCGTGCGGTTTTCGGCAAAATGTTCGGAAAGAAATTCTTTACATGACTAAAGTCAAGTGTTTAAATACAGCAATAAAATATTCTGTGTTTTTACTGCTAGCAAGTGAACTACTGAAAAACAGTATTACCTCCAATGTACCTTGGTCTGTAAAAACATGCCACTGTTATTTTTTCAATAGCTCCATGAAACATTGGCCAATTTGAATAATTTTTGGCATGCGACATTAAGAAGAAACTTGACACATAGGTCTGTAGTTTTGGCCACCTCACCTAAATGTTGTCGCTACACTACCGTGTGAAATGCAGAAGTTGCAGTTTGGCCATGGACAACAATGAATTCCTACCGAGTAGCATATGCGTCGGCTCAGAAATTATTAACTGAATAGCGACGAATGTAACTGACAATTATTATTACTCAAAAAGTCACACATGTCACATCACATCATCTTCATTTCACCACGTGCTCAAAATGTCCTCCTGTAGCACAAACGAAGTGGTAGACGTTGACACCATTTGCCAACAACGCGTTCAGTAACTGCACGACTTCAGCGGCCCACTCGCCGTTGATGTATCATTTCAGTTTGTCGACTTACAATTTAAACATAAAGACAAAGCAACAGATTTTCAATGATTTTGTGGTCTCAGTAATTTTCTGAGCTGATGCATGCACTAGCCAGTTTGAATTCATTGTTGTCAATAGTCAAACTATGACTTCGCATTTCACAAGGTAGTGTAGCAACAACTTTAGTGCGACATGGCCAAAACTACAGACATTTGCATCACATTTCCTTTTAATGTCGCATGCCAAAAATTATTAAAATCGGCCAATGTTTCACGGAACTATTCAAAAAAAAATAAAAGTGGCACGTTTTTATGGACCGCAGTGTCAAGGGTAATACTGTTTTTGCATAGTTCAATTGCCAGCAGGAATAACAAAGAATATTTAACTGCTGTATTCAAACACTGACTTTAGAACTTCTTTCAGAACATTTTGCTGAAAACCACTCGACTCTATGACGTACGGTTGCAAAATTATGGTGTTTGGACCACTCTATACATCTAATTGCCAAGTAAAATGTGATTCTGTTGAAAAATGACAAAGTTATAGACTTTTTAACATGAAAGCCTACCGATTTTTTTTTGCCTACCGATTTTTCAGCATTAAAAATGTTCAAGCTAAAAATACTATTTAATATTCAAAAACCGGTTACCACATTACTGCCGATGACGTCACAGTAACGTTTTAATAAACAATAATTAATTTTGTTTATAAATTATCACTTAATTATCGTTCTTCTAAAGCAATCGCCAGCTGCCCACCGGGCACATCTTCCAGCAGGATGGCGCAGCAGCACACACAGTGCGCAGCGCACAAACAGGCTGCGGACCAACTGTCCAGATTTCATCACAAAGGACCAGTGGCCTCCAAATTTGCCGATTATGAACCCAATGGACTATCGCGCGTGGAGTGCAATTTTGGAGGCTTACTCCAAGTTTAAAACAAAGCCAAAAACAATCACCAAAGTCAAGGGAGCACTTCAGTTTATCTGGGGCAACCTGCCACAAGGACTGATCAACAAAGCTGTGACAGACTTATCAAAGTAAGCAACTGAAGGTTCGTGTTGGAGCTTGGAGCTGGTGGTGGACACTTCAAACATTCACACTGACAATGAAATTCTGGCACCTGATCATTAGTTAACTGTGCTGTTTCAACGATGTTATTGCATTGGTATAATAGCTTTAACATTTTTAATGGTGAAAAATCGGTAGGTGGTCATGTTAAAAAGTCTATAACAAAATACAACTGTACAACGATGGTACGTACCAATTATGTAATCATATGAAAAATGCAGTTTATCAGTGACCAATGATCGACAGGGAAAACTTTCCCAGATGAGAAAGCACAAGCATGATACAACAGTAATAAGCAGTAGGATATGAGCAAACATCCTGCTAGCCTTTCGCCTGCCAAACAATCACACAAAACAAGGAAATATCTGCCAAGCATGCTACTTTTAATTATTTTATGCTTGCTATAGTTAAATGTTTATTAACCGACTCAAAATAGCTGCATCAGAGCTAACTATGTACACTACCTATATAAGGAAGGATAATGGTCACGAGGATATTGATCGCGACTATTGTGAATATCAATGTGTTATAGTGGCTTATTCAATGGTAGCCATGGCACACAGTCTTACTACTATACATGTAGATCACAGCTGACATCGTAGGCTAATTCAATGAATGCTTGCACTTATATTTGCAACAGTTCATAGTTCTGAGGCTACTGTCAGTGCGAGCTGCATTATTAGTGCGGGCATAGTGTGCCTCCAGTGTTTGAACAGTGCCATCAAATGCAGCCTGCCCACCATACACAAGCGTTTGCACGTGCTGCAACAACAGCCACCATTGTAAAGAACAGTAAACTGTTGCAATACGGATAATAAAAGAATAATTACTGCAAATGCAACTAATTGCACAAGATAGAATTTCAAACTCAATCTCTAATGTAACGACATAAAATACAAAGATGCCTGTCATGGTTGCATTATTCACTTGTTGGCATTTCTAGAAAACCTAGGGGGTACTTCTTCTGCACAGGCTGCAAGTAACACACATTGTTTGAGAGACAGTACAGAAATATCAGTGTTAGATTTGCTGTTGACTTATCTAGTGTTTTTGGTGCTGCATTTTTGTCATCAATGTGGAGCAGTAAATTAGATTTATTTCTGTATTTTTTTTAAATTTGTGTAATTAAAATATGTTGATTGTGATTCATTTTTCTCACCTTCTGTATTTAGATTTAAATTCTGAGCTGAGACAGTTTGAGAGACAGTATAGAAATATCAGTGTCGGATTTGCTATGGACTTATCAGTCACTTGTCGGTGCAGATCTACACTGACAATAACATTTATGCCGTATGCCCATAGATCACGCAAATTTACACATTACCACTAAACTATGACTATGGGTAGAGTGGAGTATTAAATAAAACATAAACAAATAAAAACACCACACCCACTTGCGGCGAATAGCTAATACGATAACGATATTTCTAAACAACGGCTAGTACTGTTTTGCGTCCATATTGATGTATAGTTTAACCGTTTTATTTGTGTGTACGGGGCTATGGGTAAAAAGCGAATGTGCGGATCTGCGGATCTGCAGATGTGGCAACGGGTAAAAGACGGATAAAATCTGCGGATGCTAAGTGCGGATGTGTGGGTAAAAGACGGATGTGCGGATAACAGTTGTCACGTACATTATCAGTCAGGAAAGTTGTTCATTCGTTCATTCATTCATTCATTTTATTCTTTAAAAAAGCTGACAGACGCAGCTTCTGAAAAATATAGTCAGTAACTAAGTAAAGCAAATCTGACATAGGCCTAGTTTGCAAAGATGTACACATCAATAGCTGTCTTTGTAAAGCATGCGAATGACAAAGTCACGTTCGTTGAGGTAAGTAGTTTTGTTGAGCAAAAGTTTGTCATGAGAGCGTGGTCTGAGGTCATAAGATGACGGTTGGCGATCCGGAATAAAAGGCTGAAGGACGTGAGCAGAGTTGCGTAAAATTTTACGGAACAGTTTATCGTCAGCAGAGCGAAATAGATCCTCAACAGAGGCGGCGTCCTTGTCGTCCAGGTACCCGAGACGTCGGCAGCGCCTCAGCACAGCATTCAGCCGCGCCCGGTCAGCGGCGGAGCACAAGCCTGACCAGTATAATTTTCTTCACAGTTCACACTTCACACTCTGCATAGGCCTAGACAATTATAGCGTAATTCCTGATCTCGAATTCGTCTAGGCATTTAAGGTGCGTTCTCAATGCGCACGTTAACGCGCCTTACGCGCGTCACGCGTCGTACGCGCGCAGTGAGAACGCACATTTACTCAGAAAACAATGGTCTGCTTTGTCACTAGACGACCACAACGCTATGTGTGCAGAGAATGGGGTTAGGAAACTTAAGGCGTAGCAACCTTTTGGGCATATCGATCAAGAATCGCAGTCAAATAATTGGGTTCGGTTCAGGCTGGATAGGGTGGAACCCAGGATTGCCATGTGTTTTCTGTGGTTATGCAGATAGAAGTAGCACGTGTAGTAGATAAAAAATAAATTTGGAAATGAAGCTGGTAATAAAATGTTGTAACTACAACTCGTAAAAGAACAAATCTTTCATAAAGTCAGGGTAGCAAAAGAGTGAGGAACACGCCTTGACAAGAGAATTACAGTTGTCAGCGTGATCTAGCGAGTATGAACAACGTAGTCGCCATAATGCTGGATCCGGTCAGTAGATGTATCATGCTGTATGGATGGGTGACCATCTTGGTATATAGCTAACCACTCGGCTTAATTTCTTCAGGTTACATAAGGCAAGTGCCTGTTTGGGTGCGGTTAAGGCGGAGTGCGTTTGCCTATGTCAGGTGGTAGGTAACGTCGTGTGATTCCTGTGGCAGGTGATACTCCGTAACTCCGTGGTGGATTCAGATGAAGAGCTATATTCAGGTTTAACTTGTTAAAACTTATCCAGGTAGTACTGGGTGAATAATTTCCTGTACATTCGTGCGGTAAATGCTGAGTTTCCATACGGCTTTGAGTATTACCACTGCTACAACATCACGAGCATGAACCTCAATGACTATGAGAGCTGACAGAATTTGACGACCAATTTTTGACAGCGGGCTACGCACCAGTTCACGCAGGTCATCCAGCTGTACAATTTGTACACACGTGTAGATTACTACTACAGGCCACTACCACACACCACTACTACAAACCACTACTCCTGGGGCTAAATTCACAAAACATCTTACGAAAATTTTACGACAAAAGTCTTACGATCACTTTTTAGGTATCTTATGACATCTAATTTATATGATTCCAACATCATCTGACCAAAAAACTTCTTTGTATCTATTTATAAGACCTTTAGTTCAATTATACTCGTAATCTAGAAATGTCACATTTATACTATATCTGTTTTGCGTGGTCTTTTTGCTGGATAAATTAATTAATGGATAAATAAACAGCATTTTGCATTGGCAATGGACCGTTGCTACGCCGCAGCCATGTAAACACATATCTTGACAACGGACATAGAATAAAAAATAATACAGCGTAGTGTTGTGCAGTGCGACAAATGAATTAATGATAATGACTCAAATATTGCGATACTTGATAGTACCACAATACCAAAATAAAACTGCAAAGTGCACCGCTGTATATCGGTGATTGGTGCAGACTGTTTTTCTTTCGTTGTAAGTTCTATACAACTATTTAATGTAGTAGCTAAATGTTAAATAGCTAATGCAATCACCACCATACACTGTCTAGAAAGTGCAGCAGAGCATGCCACGGCCAAGAAATGCTCAAAAATTGCCAGGCCTCAGGACAGTCACGTGGTCACGTGGCCAGCGGGTGACCAGGAAAAACACGATTCACTAGGCCTTCTACTCCGAGCTCCCCTCGCTCGCTGTGCTCGCTCGGGGAAGTGT
>Ga0209671_1004069_pt1 | contig 14333 bp, 5 predicted proteins | sample WorMetHERISLAND2_2_FD_187401 | JGI IMG/M metagenome (GOLD analysis project Ga0209671, IMG submission 187401) | Marine gutless worms symbiont microbial communities from Max Planck institute for Marine Microbiology, Germany - Olavius geniculatus... | ecosystem: Host-associated > Annelida >... | reverse complement strand
TCTAAAAACTCTTAAGCAGTACTTGTCCCTATTTCTCTCTTTCCCCTTCATGTTTTTGGCTTTTCCTTTCTTTCTTTTACTTTACTTTCACCTCTCCTTCCCTCCTTCCTTCCCTTACTTCTCCTGCCACCTTACAAAGCAGCCTCTCAAACAAGGAGGCCAATGCACTGCCAAAAAATTCAGTTAAATTAAATTAAGTTACTGCCCAGAAAACGCATCTAGTGATGCATGTTCATTTTGCCCAGAAAACGCATCTAGTGATGTATGTTCATTTTATGTTTAAAAACGTGTAAATTTAAACACAGCACCATATATGAAACATCCTCTTTAGCCCAAAGCAAACAGTTTTGCGACGACTGGTTGAGAGAACTTGGAAATTGTGCACTGAAGGAAAGACCAACGGGCGTAAAACATAAAGGCCTACGGCCACAGACATGGCGTCAATGAAAACTGAAGTCTACACTATCATGTGTACCAGCCCATTTTGCCGCAACATATTTCATGACGTCACAGTTACACCAAACAATATTATTATCAATAAACTGTCTGAACATAAAGTGTCTAATAGCAAATTCTGTTTAAATGTTTTGAATTAGTATTCTTTCAGCTACGGTTGCTAACAATTTCGTCAAAATTTTGGTTATTCTACCAGGTTAGGTTGTGGTGTGTTAACCTGTGCCAGGTGCCAAGTAATGATGCTGTGTGATCCCAAATGGCAGGTGACGTTCCGCAGCTGTGCGATAGGCACACTCAGCCTTCTACCGTCCGTGGGACGGCAAAATTAGTAACTCATTTACATGGGTTACGGAAGATGGGGACCTTGGTACAGCTAGCTGGGGTTGCCTAGCCGGCCGCTGTGCCAGCCTGTGTCTGCAGGCTGCACGCGGTGGCCGTGCGGCAGGCGGCTCTGGTTAGTGACGAAAGCGCGACAATGCGCTATACAAATTGACAACCTTTACCTTTTTTACCCTGTTACGTTTATTAAATAGTTGGGCTGGCTGCACCGGACATACCGGCATTGACGGAGAGAGTGAAGTTTGTGCAGACTGTGGCCTGGTCGTTCATGGCACAACATTTGTACACTCCGGCATCACTGGGTAGAGCTGACATTATGTCCAACACGTCGCGCTCTATTGCTACCCTACACGACACACACCATGCAGTAGTAGTAGTAGTAGTAGTAGTAGTAGTAGTAGTTGCAGTTGTTGTTGTAGTTTTTGTGCTCTGAGGGTGCGTTGCACTAACGTCGTTCAACTTTGAACCCGGGTCAAATTTGAATTTAATCCTAGTTTGGCCGTAATTTGCGTTGCACCAAAGCGGTTCAAGCGTTGATCTCCGTTCAATTCTGAACTGCCGTCTGACCATCGATCAAATTTTGATCTCGGTTCAAGTGATAAATGCCGAAATACTAATGCTGCAAAAAATTGTCCGATTCAAATCTTATCCTTTCCAAAAAACTTCTTCGTATCAAATTATAAGACTTTTAATGCAATCATTCTGATGATCGAGATATGTTAGATTTCTACTATATTCGTTTTATGTTCTCTTTATGCTTGATAAATTAACAAATAATAAATTGCATTTTTCGGTGGCGATGTCTCGCTGCAACAGTACACATACGATCGAACCCTAACTACAGCAACAAAAACTCATTCGTATCAGTTTGTAAGGCGTTAAATGCAATTATACTTAAAATTCGAACAAATTACGGCCAATCTGTACTGGACTGTTTCGTAAGCATTGCGTGTGACTGTGACGTCACTGTAGTTGGCCCGTAGGCCGAGCGTGGTTGACCAATCAGAGTCGTCTACGGTATAACCACGGCCGTTCAACTGAACGGGATCAGCTGATCTGAACTTGGTGCAACGTAATTCAGCGTGAACTTGGTTCAACTTTTGATCTAGGTTCAGCTGAACCGAGATCATGAACGACGTCGGTGCAACGCACCCTAAATTGATAAAATATACTTCACCAGTACACCCAAGAGTCGACACATATCATGTGACGAGTAGCCGAAACAACCAAATATCCAAACAAGTACATAAAATCATTTTGCAGCACTTTAAATGCATACTGCATTTTTACCTGTGGTCGTAGCAGTTTTTATTTCTAAGGCCACACTAAAAATTTGTAATGTAATATAATGTAATTAGGCCTACGTGTACAAAAGTGGTCTAAGAGGTAGGGGCTGCATAGGGATATGGTTGGGTTAGGGTGTGCTCCTCTCTCTCCAGTGAGGGTTGGGTCTGGGCAGGGCTTGCGACAGAGAATTCTTCAATTCTCCCCCGAAAATAGCACATTCTGGTATACTAGCAAACTAGCAGTCTTTTACATGCCCAGATCACATGCTCTGTTAAGACACTGCAATAGTTCAATACGTAAATACGCTGATGGTATATTACATAACAAGAAATTTGAGCCAATGCTCATGAGATGCGCGAAAGCCTATAGCAGTTCCTGTTCGCAAACTATCAGTCTATCTGCAGCCATTTCATTGTACTTCATTCTTGGAGCGTACAACTGCAGCCGAATATTGCAAAAATAAATAAAAAAAAAAACCTTACTTCAGAAGTTTAGGGTCTTTCAGTCTTTCAAAGTCATCGATGTTGATATGACTGCAAAGCTCATCACTAGTGCTTGTTGTGATAGGCAGTATGCCCATATCTATCTGCAACCGTTTTCATGAAAGACTAGCTAACAACAGCAAAATAACAACTTTTATGGGGGTACTGCTCTTTGATGCCCTCGTGCGCAAGTTTTCTTAAATCTAAAAAATCGAGACTTGGGCTGTTAAAAACTATGTTCAATACTGAAAATTTCATACACAGCTTTTCCATGTCTATCTTAATTGATTTCGGCGCAATTCGCTCTTGAAATAATCGCTAAAAAATCCATAAAAACCCCTATTTAGTGTTCAAGGTCACCCAAGGCCACTGAATTCGGTGGCAATCAAGAGCCTGTGTACGACTTCTTATTAGTGATTAATAGCAACCCTATCTCGCGAGATAAAGCATCTTATTGGCTAAAAATCGCAAATTTTTCCTACCCCCTCTCATTTAGCGCCCTCATTCAGAGTGACCCTTTTCGAATTTATGGAAAAGCTTTACGGTTCCTGAAACTAGAGTCTTCCAGGCAGCCGACGATGAAGATTTGGTGATGCTAGCTTGCATTGTTTTTCACTGATCCATCCGTGTGACAGACAGACAGATGGACGGACGGACGGACGGACAGAATTGCGATGGCTAAGACGCGCTGAAAGCAGTAGCTGCTTTCGCGCGTAAAAAATCACATACGAAATGAGATAGTGTGAGACTTCACACTTTCCAATAAGCAAAGCTGCATGCAAAAACACTGTACACGATACACACACTTTACAGTACACTATCGTGGAAGAGATTGACACAGAATGGTGAAGGGATAAACGCCAAGACTTAAACTTCTCACTTCAACCACTGCATAGCAATCTAGCCGCCATAATTCACGCAAACACACATACAGTACTTTTATCAACTCCACCCAGTGAATGTGGAAAATGGCTTGCATTGTGTGCACACCAGATTTTTTTTCTGTTTTCTGTGTGTCTGTATGTGCGAAGCGGCGTGACGTCATGGAACAATGACATAATTAGGCCCGGTGCGAACGAAATCCAAGTTCACAACGATGTTTCATTCAGACTCGACGGCGGATGACGCCTAGCGCCATATCCAGTGCATGAATTCCAATATTGGCTGACATTGGGTACGATGTATTTACATACGCCAGATGGCGCCACCGTCTCGCGTGGATGCTGCCGTTTAAGTGGCCGAATGCGAGTATTTTGAAGACGGTATTCAAGTTTTACGCCACCGTACGGAGAATTCCTTGAACGCAGGAGGCGAAATTTGAACAAGCGAAAACTACGTTTAATGCTAAAAGATTCATACGCATGCTGTCCCAATCTATCTCTAGCGATTTCGGCGCAATTCACAATTGAAATGTATCTTTGAGGCAAAAATTGCCAAAATATCTATTAAAAACCCTATTTTTGCGTTCAAGGTCATCCAAGGTCATTGAATTCGGTGGCAATCGAGAGCCAGTGTACGACTTCCTGTTAGTGATTAATAGTAACCTAGGCCCTATCTCGCAGCGTTATTAAGATACAGCGACTTATTGGCTAAAAATCGCAAATTTTTCCCACCCCTCTCATTTATGGCTCTTGTTCAGGGTGACCTCCTTCAAATTTATGGAAAAGCTTTACGGTTCCTGAAACTAGAGTCTTCCAGGCAGCCGTCGGTGAAGATTTGGTGATCCTAGTTTGCACCGTTTTTGACTGATCCACCCGTGTGATAGACAAACGGACAGACGGACAGACAGAATTGCGATGGCTAAGACGCGCTACAGCTAAAGCAGTACCTGCTGTCACGCGTAAAAATGAGACAAATTTAAAAAAAAATTTATTATTATATCATGACATTTCAAAGACTCGCTAAATAGTACCCATGAAAACTAAAGTAAAGATAGATACCTCGGTATTGCAGACTAAATATCAACAGTTTTTTTTTTCTGGTGAAACTTCGAAAACAAACTAAACACTTCACGAACATTTTTCTGAGGGTCTAAAAAAATTTTTTAGAGAACTTGCAAGTTTTTTTCTACGGATGGACGAAAACCCACAGGAATTTTTTCTTAAACCTCACCTGTCATCTCTGGTGACGCGGGCGACGGCGTCGTCCTTGTACCAGAGATAGATTGGTCGCGGGTTGCCCGTAGCATTGCAGGTAAAGCGGACAGAAGAGAACTGGTCCACCGTCAGTTGATAACCTTCGTCCAACATGCTTGGGGGCGCCGGGTTGTCTGACGCTATGTACAGCATTCACAGTTCACACCAACCACTGATTCACACATGCAAAGTAGGCTACCAACTGCCAACAGTTGCAGCTACTGTTCTTGTTCGCAAGCAACGTCCTTTCTCACACCTATGCAGCGGCTTCTCTATCCCTATACCCGGTTGGCGCACACCCAGTGAAAAACGGGGAGAAAGTTTCGTTGAAAGTGTAGATCAAAACTTCCACTGTTCCACCCCCTATTTTTCACTGGACAACAAAGGGAAAAAAGAGAACGTCAAGAGAAAGGGGAAGAAAGGGGGATAAAGCACAGAGAAAGAGAGCAGAGAAAAAAACGAAGGAACAGAAGCGAATGGAGGGAGAGACAAGGAAAAGAAAAGAAAAGAAAAGGGAGGAAAGGAAAAGAGCCCAAGAACGAAAGGGGGACTTGAGTCCGAGAAGTGGGGAACGAAACTTGCCCCCGATTTCGATTCCAGACTTGGGGGATAAAAGTGCGCATGGTGAGCCAAAACGTGACACCCGTTTGCAGTTCGAGTTTCCTCGCTCGTTGAGGCGCGTAGGCCTAGACAGCGACGTAGGCCTAACTGCTCTGAACTGAACTGATCTGAACCGACATGATTTCGTTTTTGACGAACTGATCGATAAGCAAGCAGTAATGTATTACAGTAAGCACCGTCTAAAGGTCTAGCGGTGTCGGTGACTATCGTGACTACGCACACATATGCGACGCGTTAACCAATAGACAAGCAGGCCTATTGTTTAGTTCGCCAAAAACTAAACGGTGTCAGTTTAGCTCAGTTGGGTCGCTCCGTACGCGCCTTCAGATGCATTATTGCAATTCTTGTGTAGTGGCTTATCATTTTCAGTAAAAGGCGTCTTCACAGAGTTTTCTGTCTGTTTTATGAGATGAATGTGCGATTATTTCGTCACTCTGGTTGAACGCTGTTTGATTCACAATCTGCGTGTGGAGAAACACTGGGGTTCCACGCATAGAATTCTGAAAATGTTTTCGGATAAGCGACCACATTCAAACTGTGAATAATTAATGGCAAATGTAACAAGAAATTTGAGCTAATGCTCACGAAACGCGCGAAAGCCTATAGCAGTTCCGGTTCAGTAGTTTAGCTGAAAAATGGGGTGTTCATGCTAAGTTAATACATGTTTTTATACAAATACCAAATTCTCTATCTGCATCGCATAACAATAGTTCTGTGGCGCCACCTTGTGAATGATACAGACTTGTGTCGCAGCCCGAAATCGCCAAAAACATTCATAAAATTCCCTATTTTGGCGTTCAAGGCTATCCAAGGTCATTGAATTCGGTGGCAATCGAGAGATAGTGTACGACTTCCTATTATTAATTAATAGTAACCTAGGCCCTATCTCGCACCGTTACTGAGATACAGCGACTTATTGACCAAAAATCACAATTTTTTCCCACCCCCTTTCATTTAGCGCCCTCGTTCGGTTTCTAAAACTAGAGTCTTCCAGGCAGCCGACGGTAAAGATTTGGTGATCGTAGCTTGGACCGTTTTTGACTGATCCACCCGTGTGACAGACAGACGGACGGACGGACAGACGGACAGAATTGCGATGGCTAAGACGCGCTGAAAGCAGTAGCTGCTTTCGCGCGTAAAAATTGTTGAAAGAGTATATGCTCAATAGCATTTTATACTGCATTACACTGATGTAGTTGGAAGGGGTGTCACAGTTCTTTTGGTTCACCTGGTATAACGATGAGTCGCGGGAGAGGAAGTGACCGGTAGCTCGACCACAGCCCAAGTTCTGCAGACAGCTACAGGCTTAGGCGTACATATATAATGCTGCTAGTGTGATCTTCGACAGGCCTGCATGTCCTGTCATATCATCTTACCCTGCTGATCAAAAACTTTCAGTATGGCCTATAGGACACCACGCAGCAACGCCCCAGGCGATGTTCAACTGCTTTCAATAACATTGATCAGTCACTGCCTGGGAAACGATGAGCACCAACACAGACTGATGACACCTAGCTACTACAGCTCTGCAAGGTGCTACATGACGCTGCATAATATTAGCCCGCCTGAACTCTAAACGCGCGCACGAAGCGACGCAACTGAACTGAACTGAACTGACATGGTTTAGTTTCCGATGAAGTGACTAACGGGCAAGCAGTAATGCATTACAGTAGAAACCATCTAACGGCGTCGGTGGCCCACGGGATTATGCTCATCTACACGACAACCAATGATAAATAAGCTCGCCCTCCTTGCCCACTCGTCAGTTCGTCAAAAACTAAACAGTGTCACTTCAGTTCAGTTCAGTTCAGTTACGTCGCTCTGTACGCGCCTTGAAAAGTTCAGTTTCGAAGATATGGCAAACAAAAACGTTATAGGTTAATTCTAACGTTATGCGCTATACAGTATAGACAGGCACATTTTACTCAGTCTTGCATCCCTCCGGAGTAGGTAAATCACGTATTGGTCTGCTGGGTTGATGTTAAAGCGGGGCGGGACGCGTTCACCGCTGTCAGGTGGAACGAAAAATCACGAAACATTGCGTGATCCCATTCGGCAGGTGATGCTCCGTAGTACTGAGATGGGCACTTGGCGTCGTGGCGGGAACAGGGAGATGGCAGTTGCTCCCCTAAATTTTGGGCTGTCGGAAAATTACCGGAATTTTTTTCCTGGAAACTTCTAGTTCACAAATGCAAAATTTTGGAAACATTTGGCACTGGCAAAATTGAAATTTTGATCACCCATAATCTGCTCTGTCGGAAATTTGTAATCTATGTCGGCAAACTGCAGCTTCCTCCCGGCCCCGCCTACTTTTTTAACCTACGACGCCGCTGGAGATTGGTTACCATTAGGCTCTACAGACAGACAATCTTTAACGTTTTTCTGCTAGAATTAAGAGCCGATACAAAATTACCAAGATCGAAGGTGCCGGCAGGTCGAGCGGACGCTGGACAGACGAAAAGCTGTATTAACAGCAGCAGCAGCAGCAAAAGTAGGACCGAACTGGTCATTGCTGTCATCCTTAGTACGGTATAGGGGATGTCAGACGGCAGCCAAGGGCATCACTAAACAGCACACAAGCAAAGACGCACAATGCTACAGAACCGGTAGCCACAGACACACTACGGCGAAGCTATACGGCAGTGTCCACAGTGGCGTAGACAAGGATGGGGGAGGAAAATGCAGAAAGCACAGGCTCCCCCCCCCGATCTCCACACAAGACAAAAACATGCGTTCAAAGAGGACTAAATTTGTCAGTTTGGTCAGTTTATTCTCAGGAAAATAATAAAAATTGTTGCCACCGGATCTCAAATTGCAAAGCTACAATCTACCAAATTCAATTTCGGCTGGGGCTCTGCCACAGACCCTGCTAAGAGATCCCCCAATCCCCGTAGCTGCATTTTAAGGGTCCTACATCTAAGGGGAGGGGAGGGAAAGAGGAAAGGAAAAATGAACGAAGAGGCAAGGCTGGAAGTAAGAAGGAGAGGGACGGAAGCAGGAAGGGAAAAAGAGGGGAAGAGAAACGAGGACTCCAGCTGACATTAATTTCTAACTACGCCACTGGGGGATATTGATTATGGCTCATCAAATCCTTGTAATAGTATACTATCTGAGTAAGTATAAGCACTACTAAGTAAGTAATCTTTCATTTCTCAACGGTCAAACGCCGTCGACATTAATAAACATAAAATTCAACAGACAGACGTGTGAATACAATAAAAAAGAAAAAAAAGAGAACAAAAAACTTAACCAAGAATGTCATGTTGCATTACTGATGTTCTGGTACAACCCATCAGCATGCAGTTGTTTAATCTGCATCTTCAAATACTGCAAATTTTGCACTACAAGTTTACAATGCACTCTCTTACTGAGGTGACTTTTCTGATCAAAAATTTATCGACTGAAATTTCAATAATCGCTAAAAAATTTCAACCACTAATCACGTGATCACTCGTGATAACTTCCGCGGCTCTGATTCAAATTCAACAAAGAATTCGACGACTGACGCCGCATCAAAACTGCATCCAGGGCGGGACAATATATACAGGGTGCGACAAAAAGCAGACCTCAAAAAATTTGCCATGTCTGCCAAATATTCCGTGATTTTAGAAATTCTTTCACCGGCACATTCCCACTCGAGAATTTGTAATGACGTGATCGTTAAATATTCCGCCACACCTTAACTGTGTTGACACACTACCTTGTGATACATAAGTTGTCAAAGGTAACTATTGCCTAATCGAAATAAATGCACATTATGCAAAATCTTATCTTTCGCCAAAGCAGTTTCCTAACAATTTTCTATAAATTCACTACTATTTTAAATTCCATTGCGTTCAGTTTTAGACTTCCACGGTTCACCGCCAGAATGTGCCGCGGTGAAAGAACTTTGAAAAGCGGTCAATATTCGGCGGAGATATGTACAAAAGTTTGCAGGACTCTAGTTCCTGGCACAGTGCCAGGCGCACTCTGCATGCAGCAGACGGTGGCGACCTCGTGTGACCTGAACGAGCAACAAACAGTTCAAATCATCATCAACCACGACCGACCAGGCCACCACAACTTAGCAGGAAGTGGACGTCGGAAATAGATCGAATCAATGCATCAGTGATTCATGAATGAAAGGCTATGAATGACGTAGCATGGCGTGGCGTGGCGTGCTGCACGAATATGTGACATTTCGCCGGTTTTCTTTGATCCCTGGAGTGTTACACTTCGCCGGTTTCGGGCGACGGCGGCGGGAGGGGCGCGGCCGGAGGCTGGCTGTGGGCGGAGCGTATGAGCAACGACGTGCGTCGCTTTAATGTAGCCTATATACTGCTCATCACGTAACCATCTATAACACGAGCAGAAATTCCATGCAAAGTATGTGCGGCTTTGAAATGAACTCAACTCAAAGACAAAACATTTGCACATAGGTTTCATGCCTGCTCAGGCATATATCGATCAAGTATATATAAAAGATGTAGGCCCCTTTACCGAAAAAAACAAACGTGGTAGTCAAGATGGAGGGTCGACGTGTTGAAAGAACACTTTCTTCTCACTTGAACGAAACTATAGTAGTGTACAAAAGCGATCGTAAACCAGGATTTGTATACCGATTTAATCTTGATAAAGGAGTGCAGTACACGTGTTGTCGATGTCGAGAACTTGGTAAAAAGCGAACGATAACTGTGCGCAATGACGTCATCGTCGGACGAAAACATCCAGAAGACGGTCATCACATCATGTTTGCCTTCGTTGTTTGTAATTCTGAATACTCGTAGGAATGATGTACGCTAAAGTGTATTAGATTAGGGGCTATACTGCAGCCAATAGGAACAATAGGAAGAATTAGCCCCGCCTACCACCGGCCTATGGCCGCACCCCGGCCTCCGCCGACCGTCCAAAACCGGCGAAGTGTAACATCACAGGGAGGTGTGAAACCGGCGAAATGTCACAATACCACTAGGTTACTCTGGCAGACAGACAGACAGCCTGGCTAGAACAGACTTACTACTGCCCGATGTATGTCTCAGCTGATTGCGCCTGTGACTGCCAGGCAGAGCAAAAGATTGCTGAACTAGGACGGCATGGAAGCCAACAACCCTGCCGTTAAATAGCTATAACCTAGTCAACAATTCCCCGTCTAGGACGCCGACTACAGGTGTACATCAACGCGACTAAAATTAACTCACTGATTACTGTTCAAATGACTTCACTGATGGAGGAAAACAAGAGGTTATTTTTACGTAACTCCGAGGAGGTCTAATAATGTTAGCAGTTCAGATGTCTGTGGGGGAAATATCTCAAAAGGTAAAGCAACAGACGAACTGATTAAACATAAGTCCTCGACAGAGTGCTAAGTCACCACACATCACAATCCATCACATTCTGTGCAGCATCATAACAACACTTCCCCACAGTGTCACACAACATGTCAACCAAGATCCACAGCAGAAAGCCTCCCAACCTCTGAAGCTTTGGCGACGACGACGCTGATAAATTTAACCCTTTCCTTCCATCAGCAACTACAGTAAAGTTCATAACTTTAATTTTCTTCACTGAAATTCGTGTCACAATTATAATCACTGATATAATAATTAATAACCAGCCACCGAGGTCAACTCAACCTTCTAAGTTCTAACCTTCATGGGATGATAAGAAAAATAAGAAGAGCATCAACTTCCACGCTGATAATAATAATAAATACTTTTATTTTAATCTGCCAATCAAAGTAGGTGCATATATTTAAAGTGCACAATGTTAGCCAGTGGCCGAATCCATGGCCGAATCTGGCTAAAAGGAAATTAACCAGTAACTGATTGATAAATTTTAATCAAATGCACATTATATGGGAGACCCAATAAATTGTTTGCTGATTGTCCATCAGCATATAAAATACCACGCACTGACATTAATGCTTTATACATAACTACATGCGAGCCCCGACTAAACAGATGAATACAAAAGACGAGCAAACACGCAATAATTGTATAGTTTATGTTACACGTTACAGAATCTCACTGGCAGTTTAACAGTCCGCCGCTCTGTGGCGTTATGTATCTTTTGTGAATACGTTAACTTCTGCAATACAGTCATGTCTGTAATGCCCATGAGAGACGCGCTAGAAACGAGTACAAAAGAGTTCAACTTCACAGGTTTCTTGAATGTTTGTCACGAACATTAATCAAAGTTAAGCTGCCGGCAGACTAGAAATGTTACAAACAGCTGAACGGCAACCGGTCACGTGACAAATATATTTAAATTGCTCTTTACAGTGACAATAACTAAAAAATATTAAGTAGTAATAGATTTCAGAAACTGCACAACTTCTAATTTATGAAAGTTTACGACAACGAACTGATTAGTTAATCCAAACGTCGGTCTCAACACAGGTAATGAAGAATCAGTGTCTTTGTCACAGTGCAGTGCTTATCTAAGGAGTTACGGCGGCGTAGGTGGACTGCTGATAAGGTGAACCCAGCTGACCGGCTAGAGTGGACACCCAAGACCACCCACATGGAGACGGTGGTATGTTTTACTGCAGCAATCAGCCGATTTGACAGACCATATCCGCTGATCAACCTCCAACCAACCATCGGTTCAACTAATCACACTCAATCACTCATACAGTCACTCGCTCACTGTCTCACAGCCGTCTAAAGGCGCATACATAGCGACGTAACTGAACTGAACTGACATGACTTAGTTTTTGACGAACTGAGAAACGGACAAGTAGTAATGCATTACAGTAGGCAACGTATAACGGCGCCGGTAACTAATGACTACGCGCACGTACGCGTTAGCCAATAAAATGCGTTCGCCCTGCTCACTCATTAGTCAGTTCGTCAAAAACTAAACTGTGTCAGTTCTGTTCAGTTCAGTTACGTCGGTCTGTACGCGCCTTAACTCTAGAGTCGCCGCCCACGCATTTCTAAGTACCCAACTGGTTCAGCTGCATCCACAATAATCACGCCTCAAAAATGAAAAAGTATTTCACATTTTTCGCCGATATTTTTCACTGAAAAGTGGCAGCATCGTAAGTTCCGATTCACTAACCATTCCAGCGTTTGCCCTCAATTAGACAGTTATATCCCTCGAGATCTTATCTGACTGGCAGAAAGAATAATAATCAGTAAGCTGCTAATTATGTACTGATATGAGAACCTTCAAGTGGTAGATGAGGTCGTCGGCGTCGACATCAATTCGTCGTCCTTTCTTCTTGCACGCGATCACTGACAGCCCCGTGTCGACGGTCCCGTGAAACTTGCCTCGCTCCAACTACATCCAGCCACACCATAGTTGTAACAAACCTTCGCTGAAGTTTTTCAGAATTATTTTTTTTATTTTTCACACAAAAACGCGGGCATAACTTTTATCGTTGTTTCGTTTTTTTTTATATTTCACTACACGTTCAACACAGTTGAACAGTCAGTGTAAAACGATGGCAATTTAAAAATTTTTCATATTTACTGATGACAACTGCAATGCTACTGATAAAATAAGTTGGATTCTGCATTTAGATTTAGTGACACGCTGCCCAAACAAAAAACTCAAAGCACAAATTCGTGTACAAATTAGCCACTACAACATACAGTAGAACGACGAGTGGAGACAGCATAGCATACCTCGGCGGCACTTTTTGCATATGTCAGGATCCCGTTTTCCAGGAAAAAATACCTCTAGATATAATCACAACAAAACCACGATGTAAAGAACAACTGAGATGAAACACATTTCAAGCTAAACACTAAACAGCACCAGTGTCACTATCACAACACGTCACACAGCACAAGACACATATCTGAGTAATCGTCAACATTTATTTGTTTTGTCTGACATGCAATCGCATCCTATCTTCAGCATGTGTCCAAAATGCTAAAAATGTTTTGCCAGATTTGCAATAATATTTTGCAACACTTTTATACGAACTTAAAGATTTGAATGATCGCACATGAATGTAAGCGTAAAGTCCTTCCTGAGCCATAAGGTCCACAAGTCAGCGCTGACCTCCATTTCCTTAGCCCTCAGCCAGACACCAGCTTACACTGCCGAACCAAAAATAAAGAAGACTATGCATTGCGCAGTGTGCCTGTTTACGTTTCAACTTTCGCTGGTACTCATTGCGCTTACACACGGAGGGATGGCCAGGCTGAGCCCATCTGGGTGAATTGGTTACATACCAAGACGGTATACCCGCGAACGATCACCCATCTCGGTACTAAATTGGCTTAGCATAGACTAACTTCCTCGATGCAATCAACTATATTACCATTAGACCAAGCCAACAACACTATTCAGCTGCCAATGATCGACTGAGCATATCTTTGAATGGAGTCACACTTAACCATATAGGGCTACTGCTTAAATTAGTCAAACGATCAACTTTGTACTGCTGACCTTATGCCAGCCTTTCATCGGCCACTTGCGACTCTTCATTATGTATCCGACGAACTTTGCCGGCACTTCGACGTCGAACTGCTGTCCGCTCTTCAGTCCTTCCAGGATTTCCCATTCCTCACTGACCGGTCGACGCCTGGACCGGCGCCCCTGCTGCCGAGTGGCTACTTCCTGGCTCACCTGCAGCGTTTAACCACTCAGAAGGAAAAGTAATCATCTGCTTCCCTAAATATACCCCCGTCCATAAATTTTTACAGGACCCCTCGGACATATTGATCCAGTTTTTACGCGCGAAAGCAGCTCTGCTTTCAGCGCGTCTTAGCCATCGCAATTCTGTCCGTCCATCTGTCTGTCTGTCTGTCCGTCCGTCTGTCTGTCACACGGGTGGATCAGGCAAAAACGGTCCAAGCTAGGATCTCCAAATCTTCACCGTCGGCCGCCAGGAAGACTCTAGTTTCAGGAACCGTATAGCTTTTCCATAAATTCGAAAGGGGTCACCCCGAACGAGGGCCCTAAATGAGAGGGGGTGGTCAAAATTTGCGATTTTCGGCCAAAAACTCGCTGTATCTCAGTAACGGTGCGAGATAGGGCTTAGGTTACTATTAATCACTAATAGGAAATCGTATACTGG
>Ga0209671_1004067_pt1 | contig 14336 bp, 9 predicted proteins | sample WorMetHERISLAND2_2_FD_187401 | JGI IMG/M metagenome (GOLD analysis project Ga0209671, IMG submission 187401) | Marine gutless worms symbiont microbial communities from Max Planck institute for Marine Microbiology, Germany - Olavius geniculatus... | ecosystem: Host-associated > Annelida >... | reverse complement strand
CTTCTTTATGTAGTGAATGAACTGTCCTTTCCAACGTGCTTTCATCCTCCTCGATTATGTCTATGTCATCCGCAAATCGCAGGTTGTTTATTCTTATTCCGTGTACCGATATTCCTTCTTCGCCATTTTTGACTTTGTCCATGGCTCTCTCTAGATCCGCGATGAACACAGTGGGTGATATTGGATCTCCTTGTCTTGTACCCCTGCTGGTTGCAAACCAGCTTCCTTCTTGCCCACATACTCTCACTGCTGCTTGAGCATTTTCATTGATGTCTCTTAGCAACCGGACTAACTGGTGGTCCACTCCATATGACTCTAGCACAGCCCAGGTCACCGTCTGATCTATGCTGTCAAATGCCTTCTTGAAGTCGACGAAGCAGTTGAAGATCTTTTCACCCTTTCGTCGTGCTTTCTCTGCTATCAGTCTCAGGGCTAGGATCTGCTGTACTGTACTCCTGTCTTTGCGAAATCCTGCTTGTTCGTCCGCCATGTGTTCTTCTAATAATAATACCGTAACGTTTACTAATATACCGAGCTGACGGTTCTTTCTGTAGTACAATGCTGCAGCTGCAGAAGCGCTCTAACGTGACCGTGTATTTTTACATCAGAACTTGCTGTTGAACAGCAGGTAATATTACAGGTAATATTACGAACTACTGCAATGCGATACGGCGAGAGCGTGGCTGAAGTCATTTAAGTGTGAACACACCCTTACACTGCCTTCTCCCTTTCTCGCCGGGAAGAAAGTTCAGTTAACACCAGGCGGCAGAAAATGCAGACACGGCGGCGTCGGCTGAACTCGACAAAAATACCACAAACTACACGGCAGCGAGCATGTATCTGTGGGCCCAGCAGCCCGCTTGCTGACTGCTATGAGATAAACCACTGACGCCTGTTACAGCATGCCTCCTTTTATGCTTCCAGCATGAGACTTTTAACCATGCTGCGGACTACTAATTACTCAAGTCATTAAAGCTAGAATGAAAGTACAACGTAATATGGGCGTCATGTTTACAGCTGGTCAACAGCAGCATTTTTGGCCGATGGTACTGTTGGACAGAGCGAAGACGAGTTCCTATATAGGCTGTCAATGGTAACTATGCTTCTATCTGCAGCGGCTTCGCCGCAATTTTGAATGCGCCCAATTGTCGTATCTTATCTCAGCATTGATTCTAGCGTTCGATATAGCAGCGTCACTATAGTGTGCATATGCGGGGCTGTATTCCCTCTGGGAAATCGTTTTTTTTCTGCCACCGGAAGTCGAACGCTGGCCTTCGGATATAGGAAACCCACTCTAGCGACAGCTGGGCTTCTTGCTAATTGTATAGCTCTTTTCCGGTTGGTATTTCTTGATCGTTTTTTTTCATTATTTGTTGATACTATGCTAAACTGCCATGCAAATGTAATGTTCATTTCATCCGTACGAATGCATTTCATTAAATTTTATCTTAAGTATAAGGGAAAAAATTGTCTCCTTCCCTAGATACGTATTAATCTTGGCTACCCCTTGATGCCCCCAGTGACACCCCAGTCAGAAACAGCTGACGTCAATGGTATATAGTACGTAGTTGGTTACAGACAGCGGTGACAGCCAGTCCGGTGTTTCATGAAATATTTCTTCATCGGTCTCAATATCGGATCCTCTCTCGGCGTCGCAATCGATTAGCGGAACCACGCCAGCGGCTCATCCATTATGTAGTTTATTAATACGACGCTGCTGCTGCTGCTGCACCCGTCCTCCGCCCATCGCCGTCGCCGCGCAGTCACTATTCGTTACGCACAGATAACGCCAGCAGATCCCGACAATATTAGCTCATATCGAAACCGCAACATTCTGTCTGTTGCTGGTTACATCGCAGACTATAGAAGAGGCAACAGAGATCTTAAACCTCCATCGAGAACGGTGCTGCTACCTGGCGAATATAAAGAACTTAACGAAGCTAATGGTAATGAGTGATCCAGTTTAAACAAAAAAAAGTCTGGAATCTGGATCGCTACCAGAATTCAACCGCTTCTTCCTTGGCACGTGCCCAGCATGTCCACAAAAAGTATTCAAAATCTGTTTATAATTTTGCCAGTATCACAGCTGACGAAGATCGACTGACTCTAAAACGTAGGTCTAACCTTCTTCGCGCTTTCAGTAGCCTATTGTGCTGCTTTAAATATTTTGTGCTGCTTTCAAAGTTTATTTGAATTCACAAAAAACATCGTTGCTAGTATGAACGGCTAAAATGCAACGAATGAATCGACTGAGCCAGTTCAATTGGCGTATCATTTTCACTGGTGTCTGTGGGAGAAATTGAAGTCAACGGGGACCCGTCGGGGGGAAGGGAACGGGGTTGGAGGCAAAGCGTAAATAGGAGGATGGTAGGCAAGCCATTTCGGCTCCCTTCGGTGTCACAACTGTCCGATCAGTAACAGTGAGATACATGTAGGCCTACGTTTGCCAGCCCTGTTGTCAGACTAATTCTGCTGTACACGATTCATTCCAATTTGTTCCGTTGTTCTTGTTCCACGGATGAAATGCAAATGATCATAAAATAGAAGGACGTCAAGAGAATTGCCAGCAGCAGCAGAACTAACGAAGACCTGCTCGGCAATTGTCCGACGATTGCATATGTATGAAGTGCGGGGGGGGTTGATTCTGACCAGAACAATACGCCCTGAATATGTTACAGCGATCGTCCTGTGGTGGCATCAAAAACAGCAGTCTTACGACCCCCTTCCCCTTTCCTCTCCCACCTCCCGCGGATTTCGAATCCGTGCGAAGACAACGACGGACGGAAAGCGGTCGGACGGTAATGAAAATGTACGATGTCCGGCGAGCGAGCGACGCAACAGACAGACGCCCCGCCATGAAATTGGTTTTCTCGCCGCCCGGCGTGCACAGAAGCTGCGTGGACACACGCACGTTGACTGACTGCTGAAAGCAACCACGACAAACCGATGGACGTGCTGCGTGCATACAACCCACGTAGCAACTGAATACAGCGGCGTCCTAGCTTAAGAAAAAGTTGGGGAGCAGGAAGTTGTAATTTTTCGACAGGCAGCTGCCAATTTCCGTCCCAGGAGATTATGCATGGGTGCTCAATATTTCCATTTTTCTGCTGAATTCTCTCACAACGTAGGATTTCTAGCCATAACTAAGGCCGAACAACCCCTGTTTGTGGAAAATTTACAGGTAGGAGAAGCTATTTTACACCGTGTCTCAATGAAAAACGTGACACTTTTATTTTTTTGAACAACTTCGTTAAACATTGGCCAGTTTTGTTAATTTTTGGCTCTTAACATTATGAAGAAACTCTACGTAAACGACTACACTACCTTGTGAAATGCAGAAGTTGTAGTTTGACCGTTTACAACAATGAATTTATACTGGGTAGCGCATGCGTCGGCTCAGAAATGATTAACTGAATAGCGACAAAAACGAGTAACAGCCACTATCTCTCAAAAAATCATACGTGTTACATCACACCTTTTTTATTACTGCATGTGCTTAAAATGTTCTCCTTCAGCACGAACACACACGTGGTGGACGTTGACGCGACTCGCCAACAGCACGTTTAATAACGCGCAAAACAGAGCAAATCACTGGCTGTTGATGCACCATTTCAGCTCGTCGACATCCAATCTTAAAACGTATACAATTAGTGTTAAATCTGTAACAGATTTTTAATGCTTTTGTGGTCGCAGTGATTTTTTGAGCCGACGCATGCGGTCTTGATTATGAATTCATTGTTAGAAACGACCAATCTACGATTTCTGCATTTTCCAAGGTAATGTATCGACAACATTAAGTTGAGGTAGGCTAACCTATAGTCATTTATGTCAAGTTTCTTTATGATGCTGCTTGCCAAAAATTATCAAAATCGATCAATGTTGCACAGTTATTCAAAAAAATAAAAGTGGCGCGTTTTTTATTGAAACACGGTGTATAAGTTACGGCATGCATGGTAATGGTTACTTTTTCAAGTTTTAACAAATAGCTTATTTGTAAGAACACACAAGCACTTCAAAATATTTGCAAAAAAACTACGAAAGGCGAAATGTCACTTAAAAGCTGCATTTTGTTTAAAAATGAAGTCCGTCACATTGTTTCCGGTACTGCATTTTCAGCGTCCCTCATGTATATATGCCGCCCGCGCGTCGCTCTTTGCTCATCGTGTATTCAACAGTGTGTTGCCATCTCGCCCACTATCGCACTCTGACAGTAGCCGTCCGTCCACAGGCCGCATTACGTATCTTGCCCGTCCGTTCTTTCCGTACAGGCTTTTAACTAGAAAACAATGGCGTATAGAAAAAAAAACCAAAATTGATGTGGATTGTGGCAGGATATGGCCCAAAGTCTAATGATGTCATTCGCGTCACGCCTTACACTCTGTTCCCCGCTAGAAAGCATCAAGATCTGTTCAGTGTTGACAACTTTTTGGTATTCTCGCAGACGGCCATAACAGAGAAAAAGAAGTGAAATCATAACTTCCTTCTTTCGGAAGTTTCGGCCGATATAACAAATAGCCCTGCCTAGCTGCTGTGAAGTTCTATAGACCTATTGCTTGCTTTGTCCTGTGATCGATTACCTCCGAGAACATAATTATTTGCTTTGGCTTGACACCAGGCGGGAAGTAACGGTGCCAAGCGATGTGTTTGGTGTGGTTGGTTGACTGATTAACTGGACAAACAATTGTAGACTGGTCAGTGCCAAACTGTACATCAAACTGCTCGGACATTCCGCTGACTTTGGCACAGATGGACATTTTCTGTACAACTACTTTCCTTAACTTATTAGCTAACTGCTTTAACAATTACTTTTCACTTCACCACTGTAGACATTCGACAATACAGCTTAACTAGCTAAGACAGCAACATGTGTCTAACTTTGCATTGTATTTATTTTGAACAAGAACTAAATGAAAACGCCAGAAATTACACACATAAGTCTTAGAAGATTAGCACCATAACAGCGTTTGGTCCAATACACGAAAAGATTATGTTTTAGTGAGAAATAAAACGCCTGAATATGAGTGAATTATGCTTATTATCAGTTTGAGAAGCATGGTTGCCAAGTACATCTGTAGTTGTAACTACTGTTAGTAATTGCCACTAAAGTAGTTATAACTATTTTGAACTACTATTTCAAAAGTAGATATGGCTACTTGCTAACTGTTATTAACCAGTAGTTATTAACTGCTAACCCGTAATTAAAAGTGCCAATTATTGTCAACTGCAGTTACTGGACGCTACAACCAAAAGTTTCTTCAACGCGTCAGTTTGCTGGCTTGCAGTGCCACACACAGGCTGATCAATTGCTCGCAGGCAGCAGGTGCGAGCTGAGCGCCCATCACCTGCTGACTGGTCTCCTGGTGAACATACGTTATGTGACAGCGCACCGCGACACGGCCGCCGTGGGAGCGAGTCTGAGTGAGTAATTTGAGAATTGAGATCTCCGGCGCCTTGACGGACAACCACATCCCGTCGTTCCTCCGGTAATTTGCCACCTGAGCTGCGCTGAAGAATTAAAGGCTCAGCCTCTTTCTTTACGTCAGATTAACGGTATTAAACCTCGCATCATCATCGTCATCATCATCATCATCATCAGCAGCTGTTTGGCTGTGATGACGTCAGTGTCTTTAAGCTTACGGATTCGCACAAATACAATATAAATGCAGTACAAGATTTCCTGTACGGTATTGTATTTGTTCGAATCCAGTGAATACATGTATAAGGAGTGGTAAGTTGTTATTCCTAGTTGCAAGCACATTTGAGCTGCGAATAAGAAGTTCATAACTAACACATCAGCGTTGTCGAATAAGTACATAAAAATAGCATAAGCAGCAGTTGTAGTTTAAAAACTACTACGCCAGTCAATAATGTTATAGAGTAGCTTAAGACGTTGAACTTGAATCACATTTCGTGCCCTTGAAACTAAAAACTAGTCAGCATGCAAAAATGTCGCCCGGTGCCGACATAATATGTACTGTCCGGCTGGCAATTTACTGCACGGCACAACCCAAAACTTAATCCCGATTTTTGAGTTGTCCTTACGAACCAAAAATTGGCATGAATACGCTACCTGTTACTCCTGAGCTGGCCAGCGAAACGTTCACACAAATTTCGGTTTTTCCACGCCATTTAGTTTTCCAGACAAGACAGACAGACAGGCGGACGGACGGACAACAACCGTAATGCGGCCTTTAGAACAGCCACATAATAATTTTAAGCAGTTGCTTGTTTATGACAGGTCACGTGACGGCGGTACTCCTGCTGCTGTAACGGTCAAAGCGTTCAGATCAAGGTCTTCGTTAACTCAATAACGGATCGTCATCGGCTAGTCAAAATTACCGCAGGGAAGCCTCGACCGCGTTACAATATTAATAACTGTAATAATATTCAGGATAATGTTTATGGTGCTGTCGCCGTTGTAAAGCCATTGCGACAGTTCAGCCGGTTTATTTGATAACACCGCCACCAACGAGTAGTATCGCCATCAGATCGCGTACACCGGAAATAACAAGTAATTTGAGCAAAGCTCACGTGACTACTTTTGTTACGAAAAACTAGAGACGAGGCAGCCCACAGTAAAGATTTCGTGATTTTAGGTGTCTCCGTTTTGATACAGTGCCAGCGTGTGACGGACGGACGGACAAACAGACGGACGGACAGACGGATAGACGCCCAGGCCATAGCTAAGACGTAAAAATATGTCGGAAGTGCTTTCGCCAGAGTCAAATATCGGTCCTTTGCTATTTAAGACAAATTACACAAACCTCATGGTTCGTTTCTTTGACGACGAGGTGATTTAGTGATGTCTTTTGGGTCTGTCCGGTTGTATCCACCATAACTCATAAATGGATTCTGCTGAGTGGCGCGGTCCAGCTAGAAGGAGTTGATTGGATTTTTAGCAGACCGTACTTACGGTCGCGCCTTTGGTATAGTTGGTCTGTTGTTGTATGTCACTTATGTATTGTGGCTAAACGGTACGTCGTAGGGGGTCGGCGATGGTACTGTTGAATAGGGTGATGACGATTTCATTATCCTATATGTTGCTAATAGTAAGCACTAAGCATCTGCATCTCCAGCGGTTTGGCCATTATTTTAATTTATAGGCATAGGACATAACGCCTGGCGAGATGACCGCGCGTGACGTTTGTTACACTAGCGTTGATTGTAGCGTTCGAAATCAGCGCGTATATAAACATAGCGTGTATAAAACTGCAGACAGCTATGACAAATCGCTTGCTCTCCGCGATCGGAAGTCGAATGCTGGCAATCGGATAAAGGCGGTAGGGTCGGCCTTCTCTAGTGACAGCTGAGTTTCTTGTTTTTGTGGCGATCCGCATTTTTCTACACATTCTGGATCATCAGATTCAGCTAGGCGCCTCAGAATCAGCTTGCTGACATTGAGCGCTTATATTATTGTTAACCTATTTATGCATTGGCAGAGACTACACTGTGTTCAGAAAAAAAACACCCACTCTCATTTTCTTTTATATCTCGGTGGAAAATAATCGAATTTCCACAAAATTTTCAGGAAATGTTTAGGAGAAAACAACTATTTTACCAGTAAAAATTTAAGTATTTTTTGCCACCTGTGACGTCATGGTGACGTCATTTTTCCATGTTTGTAAATTATGGGTTTTACCGTTGAAGACAGACTTCTGATAAAATGTTTGCAACTCAGCAAGGGTTATAAGCAGCAAGTTTGTGCAAGGTGTTTTCTTACAATACACAGACAATTGAATATTGATGGAATAAAATGTTTAAATAAAAAAAATGACGACTGGCAACTGGCAGTATTAAGCCGTTCGACTGATAGCGAGCAAGTGGTCATGCACGCAGTGACGCAGTGTGCGTATGCCTGTCAACATCAACAAAGTTGAGGATCTCGCACTCAGCCAAGAAGATAAAGCACGAAAACAGTAATTCACAATGGAAAATTGTGTGATGGATTAGCATATTTCTGGGTTCAGTGAGCACAATGACCAATTGATGTGTTTTAACATTTTGTCAGACGTTTGTCTTTAACGGTAAATCCCATAATTTACAAACGCGGAAATGACATTACTATGACGTTACAGGTAGCAAAGAATAAGTAAATTTTCACCCGTGGACTACTTGTTTCCTCCTAAACATTCCCGGAAAATTTTATGAAAATTTGAACATTTTCCACAGAGATATAAAAGAAAACGTAAGTGGGTGTTTTTTCTGAACACAATGTAGATAGGCTTATGGCGTAAACACAGACTCTATTGTGATCGTCAGGTAGTAGCACCATTCTCGGCTAAGGTTTCAGAGCTCTGATCGCTTCTAGATTTATTTTATTTTAGAAATTTTGTTTGATCTTTAGCGGCAAGTTCTTCCGACCCACTTCGATCCTGAGCGAGCAGCGTAAGGTGTCAGTATTTAACAACGGTCAGGCTTGGCGCAGTATTTCAATTAAGCTATAGACGTCGGACCAGCGATTCTGATGACGACAAGTCGACACCTTGATGTTGAAATACACGCACTCGTGCTCATCATAGCTTCATCCGTTGAATGCGTTTCACCTGTCAGCCACTGCCGCGTCTTTCCAGCGGAGCTATGAGTGGGCTGGCTGCGGAGACTGCAATCCCGTCACCATGACAACCAGCAACGCCGTAAGGCTCAGCAGGACAGCCGGATGCTGGCGCGGGCTGCACACGAACCCCTTCACGGACTAGACGATCCCCAGCGTTGACGTAAACAAGAATGTTTATTGTTTAGAGACGTTTCAAATTCGTTTTTACGCGCGAAAGCAGCTACTGCATTCAGCGCGTCTTAGCCATCGCAATTCTGTCCGACGGTCCGTCCGTCTGTCCGTCTCTCTGTCTGTCACACGGGTGGATCAATCAAAAGCGGTGCAAGCTAAAATCACTAAATTTACACCTTCAGCTGCCTGGAAGACTCCTGTTTCAGGAACCGTAAAGCTTTTCCATAAATCCGAAGGGGGTCACCCCGAACGAGGGCGCTAAAATGGGAGTGGGCAAAATTTGCGACTTTTGGCCAATAAGTCGCTGTATCTCAGTAACGGTGCGAGATAGGGCCTAGGTTACTATTAATCACTAACAAAAAGTCGTACACTGGCTCTCGATTAACGCCGAATTCACTAACCTTAAATGACCTTGAACGCTAAAATAGGAAGTTTTATGGATTTTTTGGCGATTTCGGGCTGCGATACAAGTCTATATCATTCACAAAGTGGCGCACGGAACTATCGTTATGTGATCCAGATACAAAATTTGGTATTTGCATATTGACTTAGCGTAAACACCCCAATTTTCAGCTAAACTACAAAACCGGAACTGCTACAGGCTTTCGCGCGTCTCGTGAGCATTGGCTCAAATTTCTTGTTCTTGTAGAAAAGCATTCGACACGGTTCGACTTCGTGTGCTATTTGCATAGGCCTATTTCTTATTACAGATAACTGCGCATATCTGCAATAGCTATTACGTACTTCTGTCTGTTGATGGGTGTATGATATCTTTTAAGGGTTAATGTTTCTCAAAAGCTGATTATCTAAAATCTTGGCGATGTTGTTATCGTTGAATAATTTTTTACGTTAACTGTACTTATTCTGTTTCATTTATAAGATATAATAATTTTATAATAGAATTATTTTATAATGGAGCTTCTATTACAACTCAAATGTAGGCCTAGGCCCCTATATTTTTTTAGTATATTATCACGTGTGACGACGCTGCCTTTGGCGTAATAAAAGATCAATAATGATTCAGTCTATACGCGGACTGTTTATTGGAATTGTGGGCTAACAGTGGACCGAAACTTTTGTGATTCCCACGCCACGGAATTAGAATATGTCGCCAATGCGGAAATTAATCCGGTCGAGCGCGTGTATGACAGCTTAATATCGCACCTTTGTTATACCTGTTGGCTTGTCCGTCTCCGTCTGTCGGTTGATGAGCAATAATAACAGCCTCCAACAATGTTCTGTAATTACAACGCAAATAGGGCTATTGCGTTGCCCGTACATTTGAGAAAATAGGCCTAATTCTCTTTATATAAGTTCACTAGTTTTTATGCACATTATTTTTGCCAATTTTTCTTAGAGACTGCTATTTAAGCGGGACGTATTTCCGTAGGCCTATCTCCTCCGAGGCTCTGCTGCCTTGATCAATACAACGAGCTATTTTGCTTATAACTTAAGGGCAAAATTAAAAACAAGTAATTTGAGCAAAGCTCATGATACGCGCGACAGCCTTAACAGTTCCTATTCGCAGGTTGTCTTGATCTATCTCGATCCATTTCGACGCAATTCACTCTTGAAATCTGCGTCGCAGCCACAAATTGTAAAAAACACTAAAACCCCTATTTTGGGGGTTTGAGATAATTTAAAGTCATTGATGTTGACACCAATAAAAAGCTTGTCACTATTGCTTGTTATGATGAGCAGCATTGTATCTGCCTATCTGCAACTGTTTTCACGCTACATGAGCCAATAGCGGTAAAATAACCACTTTTAGGGGGTTGCCGTCTTTGACGCCAGCCTGCATCAGCCTCCATAAACCTAGGGGGTCAAGACTTGAACTGCTAAAATATACGTTTAATGCTAAAAATTTCATACGCAGGTTGTCTTGGTCTATCTCCAGCCATTTCGTCGCAATTTACTGTTGAAATGTGCGCCGCAGCCAAAAATTGCGAAAAATTTTTACCAAAACCATCTTTTGGGGGTTTTGGGGGTTCAAGGTCCTTCAAGGTCATCAATGTTGACAAATCTAAAAAGCCCGTCATTAGTGCTTGTTATGATATGCAACAAGTCTGTACCTATCTGCAACCGTTTTCACACAATAAGAGCCAATAGCAGCAAAATAACCTCTTTTTAAGGGGATACCCCTCTTTGACGCCGTTGTTTGAAAAGAACCCTTTCACCCAGGGGCATGAAATTTTGTCACTAAAAACTAGAGTTTTTGGGGCAGCTAACAGTGAAGATTTCGTGATCCTAGCTTGCACCGTTTTGATACAGATCACGAGTGTGACAAACAGACAGACGGACAGACAGACCGACGGACGGACGCCTGATGGCTAAGACGCTCGAAGCATTCTGCTGTCGCGCCTAAAAATTGAGCGCCTATAATCTCCTCTGTCGGATATTTGCAACTGTCTATCGGAAAACTGCAGCTTTCTGGCCCCAACTTTTTCCAGCTCGTAAGCTCCTACTTGTAGCCTATAGTATAGGCCTAATCCTGAAAGTCGAACTTCAACAACAGTGCCGCTGCGTGCCACAGTGCCAGAGAGATGTGTACTGTACCAGCTCAGAGCTGCGTCTTAATCCGACGACGTTCGACTGTCAAGTGTCCGCGGTTATAAAGTCTCCTAAGATTTATGGGACGGGAAGAGGCGCTGGCTGATCTCCGTCCACTAGTTGGTTTATTGCAACGGCACGACCGGTTCACATATCATGAGTCAGTCACTGCGATTCATCACTCTGGCATGTTCATCTCTTTAGCGCTGGCTGCAGACATTTGAACCTACGTTCTCTTTGAACAGAGGCGTTGTGGATTTAAAAGTTAAAAGGAGGCAGCAAGAAATCGCAGTTTTATAACAGACAACTGCAAATTTACGACAAACATCATGTCAGTCGTAAATTTGCAGTAGGCGACGAACTGATAATGACAGACATAGTGTACATTTATTATGATTTTGGTCTGTTACCATTTTGCTGTGTTTTGCTTCTAAACTTAAAAGAACAAAAAATAATTTGTGGCATAAAAATTTTGCCGTGAGATTCTGCAGTATTTAAATACTTTAAATTTGGTATTTAAATTTGGTATTTAGCAAGTATTGGGGTATTTAAATAGTACTTAAATACTTTGAAAGTTTTAAGTATTTGCATAGTATTTAAATAATTTTATGCAGTATTTGTTACAACACTGCAGACCTGATTATGCAAATTCCCATATTGCTTCAAAAATTTTCTAAATGTAGTAATTTCAGGCCAAAATTTTGTAATTTTTGAAAAAAATTTTCCGACAGACTAACATCAGTAAACAAGAGGTTTGCACTTTTGGCAAGTTTTCACAGTAATTATCATTATAGCCAATAGTTAGGACGTTTGTAGGCCTAATTATTAATTATACTGGCTACATAAATTTTGTCACGACCCTTTGCCTTTGATCTTTTGGCTTTAAATGGTGTGACCAGTTACAGGTGTAATGAAGACACAATGTGCTAAATTTGAACTATCTGAGATTCAGATTTTCTGCCTTAAGAGCATATACAAAGGCCAAATAGTAAATATTTTCAACTAAATAAGAATGACGGCTATCAACAATACCAACGACAAATAGTACTGTACAATAATGGTTAGTCGCTGTGCATGGCTGGCCAGAATATAACCTCTAAACGACCTCTATATAGGTCGCGTGTGCTAACGGTTGACTTAAGTGACATAGGACCCAGCACGGAAATATCCGCCATTTGCAGATTGCATCTTGCGACAACTGACGTCACTGTTGGAGAAACAGGAGGACTGTATACAGCTGGTGTTAGAGGTGTGCGGTTTACCGGTTTCAAAGCAGATAACAACAACGGCATTGCATGTATAATGATTAACGTACTGGCAAATAAATAAAAATACAACGTAAAAAGTTGTTAAAAGTTATACAAAATCGTCTGTTAAAAACCAGTGGAAATACGGAATGCCGACGACAGACTACAATGCTACGAGAATTACAGCTTTAATTTTTTTTGCCTTTTTGCGTTGCAGTTTGGCGAAAAAAGTAGGGACGGAAATTATTTCTAATGTTTAATTTTCTTTTATAACTTTCTGCGTAGCACTGCACAACGGCTTATAAAAATGACGTTAAATAGTACCTGTAATAACTAAAGTAAAAAAAAATAACAGACTACATGCAAACAGTTTGGTTTCAGAAGAAAACTTTGAAAGAGTGCAAAAAACTGACCAATATTTTGTGAGATCCAATAAAAATTTTAGAAACAAAAACAGACGGGAGGCAACTAAAATTATGTGATTTTTTCCACGCCTAAAGGCTAAAAAATCGCCGGTATAATTATCATTACACTTCTAGCCGATGTCCGGTCGTAGATAGCCTGGCATCTGCTGAACGCTCGTGTTCTCTGTATAAGTAGTCACTGGAGCACTCGCTAGATTAGAAACGTGTAAGTCTTCAGCAATCCGCGTCGTTCTTACATGCTTCGGTCTTCAATAAATTACATCGCGCACACGGATTAAGCAGGCACGAGTGGAAGATACGTGATTGTTAACAACAAAGACAGAAACACATTGTGTGGCTAAAATTTGAAATAAATATCACGTGCTTACAGCTGCATTTTGGCAAAAAAAACAGGGAAGGGAGAATATTCATTAATCTATCTTTTTAAAAATTTTTATGTGATGACACTCCGGGTGATATTACTGAACAGTGACACTGTCACACACCGAATAAAAAATCCGGGAGAAGTTTGAGAAATAAAGTGAAATTAAAACTACAAACTAAATGGCATGCAAATAGTTTTGCTTTGGTTCAGACTTCAGTAAAACTTTAAAAGCAAACAGATGCCTGCGGGCCATTGTTGTAATAAACTTTATATAATGTTTTTTTCGAAATTCTCTTTTCAAAACACATTTTCAACGTTTTTTCGTTAAATTTGCAATAAAGGTTTAAACGTTTCTATATATTTTTTTTTAAAAAAAAACTAATAGTTAAATTGTCAGTGTCAGCACGGCGGCGATGTAAAATAATCATAGGCTGTACAATAATCGAGGACCTGCTAATAAAAAATAATAGCGCATTTTATTCAGATTTACTCGTCTCTGTGGTAAAATTTGACAGAGTATGAAAAACTTAGTTAATAGGCCAAGTAACAACAGGGTCGCGTACTCTCGTTTTGTATTTAGCATTTACAAACATTCGTTAATTTTTTTTCACAAAAATGCATTTTAACGCTTTTTATGATTTTTAGAATTTATTACATGGCTATGGCTCGGACACTATAGCAGCTTGGCTTGTTGACGTCGACTGCCGCTGACACCTGTACACATTAACGAAACGTTTTTACTAGAATAAACAGCGGCGTCTTGGGTTTAAAAAATTGAGAAAAAGCAGAAAGTAGCAATTTTTTTGAAGACAGCTGCAAATTTTCAAGACAGGAAATTATGCGTACTCAAAAATGAAAATTTTTCCGATTTTCCCAAAATAGGGTATTTTCAGCTCGGATTTTATATTTTTGATAAAAATATCATCATCATCATCATCATCATCGACAACCGTGGGCTCAATGCCCGTTGGTGTCTGACGCCATTCTTACTATCGCTGCCCACCGCTGCCTATCTAGGGCAGCGT
>Ga0209671_1004065_pt1 | contig 14339 bp, 5 predicted proteins | sample WorMetHERISLAND2_2_FD_187401 | JGI IMG/M metagenome (GOLD analysis project Ga0209671, IMG submission 187401) | Marine gutless worms symbiont microbial communities from Max Planck institute for Marine Microbiology, Germany - Olavius geniculatus... | ecosystem: Host-associated > Annelida >... | reverse complement strand
ATGTTCATTAAAATAACGTGAAAACGCACTTTTATTTAAAGCCACTGAAACGAATTAATAAGCTGTAGTGGTGGTAGTTTACTTATTTACTTACTTACTTAGTCTAACGATTCTTGGTTTTATGATCACACACTAACACAGCTTAATAGAAGTTGAACAAAATTCTCCCTTTCTTTAGTTTTAGCAATGCCGAACATATAGCATTAGGTTTTAGGCAAGAAATTGAACAAATTATAACTAACGTGTTTTTTGTTTAATTTTTGTCACGTTTTTAACGTTTTTTATATGTTTTTCTGGAATGTTTTTACATCTATATGCTCAAAATGTCCTCCAGCTTGAACGCAAGCGGTTAACTTTAACGCTGTTCGTCAACAGCAAGTGAACGAGCCCTACCCAATTGACATTTCTGGATACGCCATTGGTAAACGCCCGTCAATAACCACGTGACCCACCAGAGCGGCTCACACGCTGTTAATGCTTGCTCGTCGACGTACGATCTTAAAATACAGTCAATTAATGTTAAATTTATAAGTAGGCCTAACGAATTTTCAATGATTTTGTGGGCTGAGTGATTTTATGAGCGAACGCCTTCACGTAAACGGCCAAACTACGACTTCTGCATTTTGCAAGACCAGACCTCTGAAATTTTGCGAAAACTGAGCTAACTTAGTTTTCAACGTCAAAAATATATGTTGTACAACAAATCAAAGCAAGTTTTCATAATCATATCTGAGCCACATTATGGCGTGTTATCGCCGCCAAATATCACCAATATTGAACCAATCAATGCCAGTGGCGGATTCAAGGGGAGGGGCGGGGGGCGGCCGCCCCCTTATTGACCGGATGTATCTTAAAACAGGCGAAAATTATGCACAAAAATGCACTATTTTTGCATCAAAAGTTCAAAAATTTTCTGGGGAGGGGACAATTGTCCGATGTCTAAATCTGACAGCAGATGGTTGCAGCAATATCATTCTGTGGTTAGGCCTAATTGGCATTCAGTCTACGCAGTGTCAGGCCGATGATGTGTCTGCACAATTTCTTGTTCAAACTGTTCGATCAGCGCCATTGCCTCGCGCGCTGCAGCTGCATTCTGGATGGGCGGCAAGACCTTCTTGAACTTGCTTCTATGTAACTTTTGTTCGAGCTAAAACAACAAACAATAACTCAACATAATTGTAGTAAACATTTTATAACTTTTTTTGTATTATAAAGAACACATTTGGAACGTTTATTACACCTTCGACGACAGTTCTTGGTCAGCAGCATCAATCGTTAACTTAATGACTTTATATAGTGAATGATTAAAGTCACTAAAGTACATAAACTAATTTAATTTAAGTTCACGTATTCACTGAACTAGCTTAAAAAATGGCAATTTTTTGCTAGAAATGGCCTGTGATTACCAGCAACCACTTCAATGGTGTGATAAATTATATTTATCACATAGTGGAGAACAAAGCAAGCTTGTGTTATCTATCTCGTAGGTCATAAAAGAGTAAAACAAACAAACCATTGCAATGTTAACTGTGTCACCCCATTAAGGGTCGACTGCTCTATGACCAGGTTATGGTTAACCACAAGATTAACTTGGTAAATTCAGGTCAACTCGTGGCGCATTGTTCCACACCACAATTTGGCATAGAATAATATGCACAAGGTTCACCGGAAAGTTAAAGGTCCGTGGACACCAAAATTAACATATACATTTTATCTTTTTTCCTGAAAGTGCAGAATTTTTTGATAACTTTGACAGTAATATCAGCGCCCAGCGTTTTGTCAACACGGAAAAATTTACCTTTGAAGTAGACGACCTACGAAAACGACATAGAAAACGCGCTGCCATGATGGTCCACGGTGACGTCATGAGTTTAGCCTATAGACGTCATGAATATTAATGGCCTAGCCTAGAATAATGACGTCGTAGGCTAGGCCATTAATATTCATGATCTATATGGGCTAGGGTCATGACGTCACAGCGGGCACTGATAGATTAGCATATTTCGCATAACGTAACGTAATGCTGCATTTCGTTTGAAATCACACATTAATTTCATATATTTATGAAGCTAAAATCAACACATTATATATGTGAGGTTAAATGTCTAATTTAAATCTACAGAAATTGCGTGAGTGAGTTTGACCGTGGCCATGGACCTTTAAAGTTAACCTCTGGTTAGCAATCCCATGAGTTAACCTATACATGAAACAATCGATTTTAAATTTCAAATGCTGTTATCTCTTAAGAATAATAATTTCATCAGTTCATTAACTGAACTGTCAATTTTCACAATACATAACCTGCATATGCTAGCACACAATCGATGCAAATGGCACAGTGCCAAAAAACGCCACGCTGTAGGCGAAAATGCATCAGCAGACCAAAACTGTGTATGTGTGAACAAACGATCCATACTAATAAAAAGTTCTGACAACAAAAATTTTACAGAAAATCCAGGTATATATCCGTTTGTGCATCTGTACGTGGCACAATGTGCTAGCGTGTTGCATTTTTGCTATATTTAAATAATTCAACTGAAAGCTGCTGACTGCTGAGTGAGTTTCACCTACAATCGCTACCGGGCGTCGATATGCTGCTGAAAATATTAGAACTGTGCTGTTTTGCAGGTTATGTATTCTTTCACTGTCATATTAATTATATCACAAAAATAATTTTGTATTAAAAGTGTTTCTCTTGGCACTGCAAAAAGTAAATAAGCCTACAAAAACTTGTCAATACTTTTTCTCGGTGAAGTCGTTGGTTTGCAAGTCGTGCACGATCTTCATTGCGTAGTTGTGAAAGTCGATCCAAGCGCTCGAGTTCGTCTGCATGGCGCGCTGCAGCAACTTTTGCTAGAAACTCATCTGCTATTACTGCACCCACACAGACACCAGCAAGTAAATTAATTCATAAAGTGCCAAACTCACAAAACTGGATCTGAATGACTAGGATATCCTTTGTTATAATTATTACTGAGCAAAATACCAGCACAATATCATCAGTGAATGGTGGTCCACATGTCCAGCAGTAGCAGCATATGAAAGCTAAAACACCCATATAACGAGGGCACTACAAGTTTTACATATAATTATAAAACGATACGATATAATGATATGATCATGTTCAGAGCTTAAAGTGGAAAAAAAACGTGCTGGCATATCGGAACTTTTAGAGTGTGTTTGTAAATCTATTATTGTAAATAAAATTTATCCTTTTGTAACTACCAGTATATCACAAAAAATGGCAGTATGCTTTTCAGGTGGCCTGCATAGATCCATACTAACGATCCACACTAATAAATTTCTGGCCTACAGGGATGTTAATGAGACCAAAATATGGCGAGAACAAGAATGAGAACGAGAACAATTAAATGAGGACGAGAACAAGAACGAGACCAAAAACAAATTTCGAGAACGAGACCAACAACCATGAGAACGAGAACGAGAACAATGAAAGAATAAAATTTAACATATAATATTTGACATAAACGTCGGCATAAGGTGATTTTATAAACCAATGTCATTATCAACTGATGTGGCATGAATCAGATGCACAGAGACCACAACCATGCAGTATCTGTTTCATGTGCAGCACCAAAATTAGGCCTACCAAAAGAGTGAGTCTAACAGTGTCTTGCCGGTATAGTCTGTTCACTGTAAATTTGCATTTTATGCACAATCACTCATGGACATGAGTTGAATCAATCCATTGGTTTGGTTGGATTTGGTTTAATGTGACCGCAGCGAAAACACAAGCTGTCATAAATCAGCATGCAGTCTGCAACAACCTACTCTATTGCACAGTCTTTGATCTGTATACGCAGCAGGTCCAGATAATAGACCTCTGACACAGCCAGTAGTCTGCACTCGTGACCACACCTGCATGAGCAGTTTCTGTAATTACGATTTAGTGAGTTTTATTGTAGGTTTAACAGCCACTATTCAGTTTACGATTAGTGCTGTCACTCCGACACTTGAATCCAAAGTTATAAGTCACCACTGCAAGCAATAATAAGTATTTTGCATAGTCGAATTTTGAAACCATGAGACCAAGATGCATGAGAACGAGAACAACTGTGATGAGAACGAGAATGAGAACGAGAACAAAGACAACGAGACCAAGAACGAGAACTTAACATTCCCTTCTAGCACTGGTTGACAGGATACAAAAATCACAAAATTTGCCACAGACACCTAAATAAAATTGGCAGTATGTAATCTTAAGAAGACAGAGCCTATCTCAGAGTCCACTGTAACTAAGTATCAGATTTACCAGCTAAATGAAAAAGGAAAGTAGCAGTAATTCAGATAAAACATCCAGAAATATTATACACAAACAAAAATTGTACCTGTACTCAGTTCTTTCTCAAAACATTTTGAACTGCTACCTGCAACAAACAAACAAGTTACCAGTAATTATTCATCACATTTTTGGTTGCATTGTTTAGCCGATGTATATCCCCACTCCATTTTTTATCAGAAATTTGGTCACGAAATATGGTCTTGGTTACAATTCCGGTACTGAGACTGATAACAGTTTATCTTAGTCTTGGTCTCAAGCTGAGCATGTGCTCACGATCTTAGTTGAGAATTCAGTCTTGTTCTTGGCTAAATTTTTGTTTCAGACAAGTGTGACAGTCTGTAGCTGATCTTGATGTGGTACATCACATGTATGTACAGGGTGGGCCATAAAAACCGGACCTGTTTGAGCGTTGATAACTCAGCGATGGTTACCCGTAGAAAGGCGTGTTATATGTCAAAAGTTGTAAAAAAATGTTGTAGACAAAGAAATCATTTCAAAGCAAATCATTTAAATATTCTTTGCCTAATTTGCATAAATCTTCATTACCCCTGAAAATAGGCATTTGCCTGCACTCCCATGTGCCCGAGTTCATCCAATTAAAAAACTTACTGCCCAAAAGTCCAGATTTAAATTCTGTGAATTATTCAGTGTGGGGCATTGCAACAGATAGCATGGTCACAAAATTTCAGTAACTGACCAGCTAAAACGTGTCCTAATCAAATGCTGGGCTCAGCTGATTCTAAACACATTGACTCCAGTGATCAATCAGCTGCCTAAAAAGACTGATGACTGTTATGAATACAAAAGCTGGGCAACTGCCTATGTTGAATTTCATCCAAACTCAACGTATGTGTTAATGATTGTTGATATTTCACTGTATGCTAAATGAAAATCAAGTTAAATTCATGTGTTACTGCCAATTTAGCATGATTTTAGGGGTGGGACAGATTTGTGTAAATCAGACAAAGAATATTTAAATGCTGAGACATGCAAGTTGTACACTTCTGTACACAATTTCAAAACTTTTGGCATATTACGCGCTTTTCCATCAATAAACGTCGTTAAGTTATAAAAGCTCAAATATCCATGTTAAATTTATGTGTTACAGTCAAATGTGGCAGGATATTGGGGGTGACGAACATTTATGCAAATTAGGCAAATATATTTAAATGCTTCACTATGCAAATTTGTCGTTTATTCTTTACAGCATTCTGAAACTTTTGACATATCACACGACTTTGTACCACTAACCATCGCTGAGTTATCAACGCTCAAACAGGTCCAATTTTTTGGCCCACCCTATATATAGTTATAAACGCCTGTACCCGGGCTCCATGTAATGAAGCTACTTTACAGGTGACAGTGGCACTGCGAGACTCATAGGTCTTGGTCTTGTCTCCAGATTCTCGTCTCGTTAACTGTGTTTTTACCGGGAATCGGTGCTGATCTGCGCCGCTGCGAGACGTCGGAGGATACAAGTCCTGATTCGAGGTGTGGCACCAAACATACCGTCTGCCAGAATAGTTTAGCGCAAGCAATGTCTTCCGACGAACTGCCGGAAAACTCCAACCTTTCATTGGAAGTATTCAAGTCCACAAATATCGAAGCCATAATCGATACGACTACTTAAATCACCGGTATCAATTTATTAAATAGCACGTCGCTAATGATGACCATCGTGTTGTCATAGAATATCGAATAGTATTTGTCAGTAAATAAGTAATAACCACCGTCTACAATGCCACGCCTGCATGGAATTTTTGGAAATTTTGCGGTGGTATTTTTAAAAGCATTTTTCAATTGCCCAGCGACAGGGCTGAAAAATTAGTCCCCCAAAATAGAGTTTTTAGGTTTAAAAAACTCTAAACAACCTCAAAAGTCCAGTTTTAGGTTTTTTACTGACTGATTGTTTATCGTGATGGTGCATGTTAATGGCGGAGTCGCAGATCATGAAGCTTGAAGCTTCGGCGACGTTCCCTCTGCACGTCAGCTACAACTTCCTTCAACATACTCGGCTTGCTGCTAGTGCTACACAACTGCTGCTGGTACTGCTTAATCTAGTAGCTTCCTTTAAGCCCTTGGAACAAGTTTCTCTTTCCTTTTCCACCTTCCCTTTCCCCCTTTTCCTTTTCTTCCCTATTCCCGGTATTCCTGCAAGCACAGTTACGGGAGTTTTGCGGAGCACAAAATGCATTTGGAAGCTACTGCAGAGGACAGTAGACTCTAGGCTGTACAAATTTCTGCCTCCTTCGGTCCTTCCCTCTTAAAGGGCTGATAAACTTTGACTGGTGTGGACGCCCAGGCTTCCAGAGGCTGGCTTCCATCCCCCAAAATATGGAATCGAAATCGGGCGCAACTTTCCCCTAGTTTTGGGTTCAGGTTCCCCTAATTTCTGACAAGTTTTCCCCTCTATTTTGGGCTTCTTCCCCCTCTAAGGAGAAAGTTTTGTTAAGGGTGTAGATTGAAAAATAGGGGAAGTGACAAAATAGTGGGAAGTTTTATTAAGGTGTAGTTTGCCCAGTGAAAATAGAGGGAAGCTTTGATAAAGTTGTAAATCAATACTCCCCCTTTATTAATCTACAACCTTATCAAAACTCCCCCTATTTTCCCTGGGCGCAAGCTGCACCCACCAGATATAGGGATAAAAACCACTGGAGGGCGGAGGCTGTGACTGGTCCACATATACAACTGTGATTTGCATATTTCTGATGTGTGCTCTTTTTGTATTTGTCAGTATTCATACCACTCACATGATGCATCTTTTGCAGCTCTTCACTGAAAGTTTGTAAAAAATGTAGCCCAGAGATTTGACTTCAAAGATGTAAGATCCACGCAGAATAATATTCATGGAACTTCCACAGTGAGGAGGTTCAAACGATCGTGGGATCACTGGGATGGTTAGAACCAGTGATTTTCTTACTAATTTTGATCGCCATATTTTCTAGGAAACGGACCTGTTTCAAATAAATCTGTGATTGATTTCATTTTGCAGTGTGCATGCATGCACTATGAACAATATGTTGCTACAGCACTGAAAACTAAAACTGAAATTATTTACAAAAGCAAAAATAACTAAAATATTACTTAAGTCAAGAGAGAGGCATCTTTATGAAGGAAATGTACAGTTAAGTGTGCGCCAAAAACCTGTTTCAGCGTTTGTAACTTAGCAACGCTTAGTGACAGAAAGGCGTGCGATACATCACAAGTTTCGGTAATCAGTATGATGTGTAAAAAATGCTGGATTTCCATTGCTTAGTAGTGCATTGAAATATTTCTGCATAATTTGGGTAAATCTTCATCACCTCTGAATTCATGTCCATATAGGTTATCTGATGGAACCAGTTTGTTTTATTAGTTTCAATTAGGGATTGCAATCCCGTAATCCCGAATCCTGGAATCCCGGCCGTTTTCGCCAATCCTGAATCCCAAGATTGGCGGCGCCCCAATCCCGGGATTTTGGGATTACTAAAATCAGCTAAATTTGTACTTTTTCGCATGCTAAGTGATACAATTAAGAATTGTGCCTGTCTGATGAATAAAATATTTCATATGTGCTAGACTCCTACTCTTTGCTGTGCATTAAACCATGATATGCCGAGAGGTCAGCAGCAAGACCACGAGTCATTCCCTTAAGGGAATTCTCGGAAATTTGGCTTTCTCCAAATTCCGGGAATTTTGGGAAAATACAAGTTTTTGCATTTTCCACTGATTTTTCATCTAGGAAATGGACTAAATTATCGCTTTCATGTGCATCAGGTGTATTAGCAAATAGAAATGCGTCGATTACTAGCGATATGGATGAATATCAAACATTGATATATCCATTGAACCAAGTAATTTGAGCAAAGCTCACGAGAGGCGCGAAAGCCTATAGCAGTTCCTGTTCGCAGGTAATCGTAGTCTATCTCCGTCCATTTCGTCGTAATTCACTCTTTTGCAGCCAAAAATCGCCAAAAAATCACGTTAAATCAATATTTTTAGGGTTCAAGGTCATCGATGTTTGATAAATCTCAAAAGCCTGTCACTAGTGCTTGTTATGATAAGCAGCATGTATGTACTTATCTGCAACCGTTTTCACGCTACACGAGATAATTGCCGTAAAATAACCACTTTTTAGGGGGGTAGCTGTATTTGACGCCTGCCTGCGCCGACCTTCTTGAATCTAGGTTGTCGGGACTTGGACTGCTAAAATCTACGCTGAATGCTGAAAATTTCATATGCAGGTTGTCTTGGTCTATCTCCATCCATTTCGGTGCAATTCAGTGTTGAAATGTGCGCAGCATCCAAAAATTGCGAAAAAATACACTAAAACCCCTTTTTGGGGGGTTCAAGGTTGTTCAAGGTCATCGATGTTGATAAATCTCAAAAGCCTGTCTCTAGTGCTTGTTATGATAAGCAGCATGTATGTACCTATCTGCAACCGTTTTCACATTATTCAAGCCAATAACGGCAAAATGATGTCTTTTTACCCCTCTTTGACGCCCTCGTTCGAGGAGAACCCCTGCACCCAGTGACACGAAATTTTGTCACGATAAACTAGACACCTTGCGGCAACCCACAGTGAAGATTTCGTGATCCTAGCTTGCACCGTTTTGATACAGATCACGAGTGTGACGGACGGGCGAACGGACGGACGGACAGACGCCCAGACGATGGCAAAGACGCGCGAAGCATTCTGCTTTCGCGCGTATTAAAAATATAACATCACTATACAACACTATACAACAGCATGCATATCAAGTTACTGTACGCACACTACAATGCAGGGGTGTGCCGAATACTCAAGTACTCGATTACTCGAATCCAAAACAGGAGTCGAGTAGTTTTAGGAAAATCAGAAAAACTGGTTCGAAAAACTAGACATGTGCGACCGTACGAGTGTGCACTGTGCATGTTTGACTTTTTTCAAGAACTGCTTCCATGCTAAGGTGCAATAACTGAGGTGAAAACTGCTTCCATGCTAAGGTGCAATAATTGAGGTTTAAATAACGAAAATTGAGGGCAGAATGACGAAACAACCTATCTGTTGTCGATGGTGTTTCACGAAAATTGAAAACAACTTTCAACGCAATGCATTTTTTCGGACTCCCCCACCCCAGTGTTTTGAATGTTCTTGTAAAGTTTGCTAACAAATAACACCCAGATTTGTTTGCTATATTTTATTATGTAATGAAATACATATTTAAACAGCAAATTGAAGAACTTTGTCGTTTGTAATAACCACGTTTTACCATAGTCAACTATAGATAAATGTTTCAACATTCTGCCCTCGAACTGCCGTCACTGTTGTGCTGTATCTGATTGCATTCAAAAAAAAAACACCCACTCACGTTTTCTTTTACATCTCCGTAGAAAATGTTTAGATTTGCACAAAATTCTCAGGGAATGTTTAGGAGGAAACGTGTACTGCACGGGTGGTAAAGTTAGATATTCTTTGCTGACTTCACATTCCTATGTTTGTAAATTACAGATTTTACCACTGATGACCAATATTTGATGGAATGTTAAAACACATCAATTTGTCATTGTATTAACTAAACCCAAAAAGCATGTTAATCTGTCATGCAATTTTTCATTGTGAACTGTTTTCTTGGTTTATGTTCTTCGCTGAGTGCGAGATCCTCAAATATGTTAATGTTGGCAAGTATACGTGCCCTGCATCGCCACATGGATGACCACTTGTCTACCATCAGTCAAATGGCTTGACACTGCTGGTCAAGTCAATATTTTTAATTTAAAAATGTCATTTCATCAACATATTCAGTTGTCTGTCCATTGTTCGAAAACATCTTGCATGAACCTGCAGTTCCATTAACCCTTGCTGACTCGAAAACATTTATTGAAATGTCTGTCTTCAATGGTAAAACCCATAATTTATAAGCGCAAAATTATAACGTCAGCATGACATCACTAATAGCAAAGAATATTTAACTTTGCCACCAGTGAAATACTTGTTTCCTCCTAAACATTCCGTGAAAATTTTGTGGAAATATGAACATTTTCCATGGAGATATAAACGGAAACAGTGGGTGTTTTTTCTGAACACAGTGTATACGTCGGCGCCTACGTCCAGCGCATGGTCTGTAAGCTGACACACTCCAGCTGAATGCTTGGTAGAACCACGGACTCCATGGATACGCTGCCCTTACGCACCATCTTCCGCTCTAAATCTGTTCCACAAATGACTGCAACTAAACATCGTACTAACTGTCCCACTCCCGTAGATAATTATTCGCCAATTCCACTTCAGCACACGTACAAATGAATTTAAACATACACTTTCAATTCAGATGGTTATAACGCTTCAAGTATGCTCACAATGTGGCCATGACTATCGCCAGTACTCACTATACCTATACACACAATACACCATCTATTTAAAAAAAAAACAGATGCATAAAAAGTTTCTAACGTGCTGCAGCATCAAAATTAGTAAAGAGCACAAAAGAAAGTGTTTAAATAGCATTTAAAAGTGAAGAAGCAGCCAGGCCGCATTGGCCTAAATGATGTCATTTAATAACAAGCAGCCCGACCCAAGCTACAGTCAACAATGGTCAGATGATACTGACCTTGTTTATACCATACTAACTTACTAAGCCAGAGTCCAAATGCCAGCAAAACTACTAAAATCAAGAACACTGAGTAGACAGATACCCCAGGTAATTGAAACGCTCTTCCAAACAGTCTTGAATGACTAAATTTAGATGCTTACTTCTCATTTTACTAGCACACCAAGCATGTTCGATGTTACAGTGAACGTGCCGTAAAAATTACTTACTTACAAATGTAGATCTTAATCATCATCATAAGCAGCAGCAAGATGAACACTGCTTTCAGCATAGAAAAATGTCGTTGTTTTATTAACGAACAAAAAAGCCCCTATTGGAAAAATGCCTTGCAAAAGTTTTAGGCCTACACGAACTGGCAGAAGTCTTTAGTGAGTTGAAGCCACTGGTTGGCAAACTCGACATGCACTTGGCAGAGCAAAAACACTGCTCCAGCACTATAAAAAGTGTCAACTGAGACCTTCAGTACCACTGAATTTGGTGATTCTGAAAAAAGTAAGTACACATCTGAAGGTCAAAGTCTCTGAGCTACCTGACAGACGCAAGCCGGCAATGTTGTGGTATTTCCGACCAAGTCGTCCAATCACAGTCCGGTACCGACGAGCGAGTAACGTCACTGGGCGTTTAACAGCCGACGAATCACAGAGCTCACGCAGAAACTGACTGACAGCTGATCCATCTGCGCTAGCCCCGCCGCCACGCTACACAATGCAATTATTATGCATTATTGCATAAGCATTTTAGTCATCACATTAATTACAGACAGTTTTGTCTATTCACATATTAATCAGCTAAGGGACGGTCGTCCCTGTTTATTTGTAATGTTACCTAAATTATTACACAACACATGATCCACTAACTCAAACATTAAAAGACAAAAAAGTCAAAATTGGTGCAAACGTTTTCCAGAGAAGGAATAACCTGTGTGATAAGATCGTGGTAAGGGCTGTGCAGCGTTAGGCAGATAGCCACATAATGCAGCACTGTGCAGAATTGCTTCACTACTTACATATGCACTTTACAATATGTCTTAATCACTGGTTCTTCTAATTCATCTTACCAACTTTTTCATACCTACAAAAAATCATTGGCCAAGGTGACATCTACCAGCAAACCGAAATAGTTCGAGCTACGTCAATTGCTGAAGTGTCAACAAATTACTCACTCTTTCAAAGCAGTGTAATCGAAAAGGAACGTGAAAGAACACCGTTCCCTCAAATACTATCCAGACAAGAGGAAATGGTAATACCATGATACGGTAGCATTCCCCAAAAACAGGCCTGCAAAGGTGAAGTGGAAAATTGCCTCTCCCTATGCACATCTAAAAGCTAAAAAAATAATACAAAACTTGGTGTTACCATATGCAAATTCTGGGATTCAAAAATGCTCAAAACTACATTTGCGGCCAGGGCTCCACTTAGGACCCTGCTGGGAGAGTATAGTGCTCCACTATGCATCCCAGATGAAGTAAAATGGGGCTACTTCTGAGGGGAGGGAGGGGAAAGAAAGAGAGGTCATTGCTGTTACAGCTCCTGTGAGTTTATCAACAGGCACACACCAATGATGTAGTCCTTGAGACCAAAGTCTTGTTCTTAAGAAACCTTGAGAACAAAAAAGAACAAAATATCAGTCATGGTCTTTCGTGAAAAGTCTTGGTCACATCACAGACACAGATACACCAGTTCATAAATAATGTATGTGAGTAGCTGTACGACATCTTCAAGCTTGGCCCACTGCTCATAACCCTAACCCGTAAGTCCGTAACCCTAACCATTACAGACACACACGCATCAGTTCATAGGCAGAGTGTCCGACTAGCTGTACTAGGTACTGAAGCTCCACCCACTGGTCCTAACCCTGACCCCTAACACACACACCAGTTCATAGATGACGTGTCCGAGTGGCTGTAGAAGTCCTTCAAGCTCAGTCCACTGGTCCGCACTGAGATCCAGCAGTATTGCCACCTGTTGACCAGTGCAGCTGACAAACGCTGAGCTGCTGCCATCATCAATGCTGAAACTACGAACACACCAACAACACATCTTCCGTTAAGTTCAGTGGGTCACAGCAAAAAGAAGAGAAAGAGAGAAATTTTGCCCAACTTAAATTCTTGGCTGTCGGAAGATCTTCTTTGTAGAGTAAGTGAATCAACAGCAAAAGATTTAAACAGTTAAGAACCAAATAACAGGATCATCTAGAGCTATTTCCGAAGGGGATACAGTGTATCCAAGCTCTACAATAATGTCCCCAAAAAGTTATGCAAACTATTCCATGATTTAGAAATTTCAAATGTAATCAAATTTCACCATCACTGAAATAAACCATTATCTATATTTGTCACATACGCTGAATATGAAAACATTCTCCCAATTATCCAATATCAATACACACTAATACACAATGCCAAAACACAGTACAGAGAGAATAAAAACGTAAAATGTTAAAACTGAGCAGATAAACCTTGCGTGAGCTGTAAAGCTCATTCTATGGTCATACTGGAGCACGACCTTGCACACCATAGATACATGACCTTCGACCCGGAAAATGTCACCATGTGTTGCAGAGTTCCACAGATCAGCCAGGAACAACTGAGAGACCGACGTCAGATCAGAAGCACTGATGCTATATACAGATGTGCAAATACAGCAAACACGTCAACCAATACTATCAAAAATCTGCTTCAAAAATCCACTGAAAAAGCAGCACCTTCATAGGCTACTTCAGGCAAGTCCGATGGGACTGGAAATCAAGCTGGACCATCAGGTCCAAGGTAATGGAAAGAAAGTCATTCAAAATGCCTCACAATTTCAGAATACAGCTGTAAAAGCATTAATTTTTTAACACATTAACACACTGCGTTAATTTTACCCAGGCCCGTCGAGAGGGAGAGTAGGGGGTTAAGTTACCCTGAGCCACGCAATGTTTGGGAGCCCTGCCTGTAGAATATAAAAAGTTAGAAACACATTATTAAATGTATTATCAACCACAGATCTATACATTAAATATTTAAATAATTACAGTAGTGATGGAACGGCAACTACAGTTTAGTCACTTGAATTCATTCAATTGTCAAATAACTTTTGCTTCATGGAATTTAGTAAATTAACATAAATTTATGTACGTGCGTTAATTTTTTTAACATGCGTTATATTTAAAGGCACATTAATTTATTAACGCAATAATTAATGTGTTAATTTGACAGCTCTATTTAGGAACATATTTCTTCTGGGTTTGAAAGTTTCAAGCCTCACAGTCTTCTGCCTGTTTCTTCCCTCATTTTTAATCACTACAACTTTGCTTACTGAGCGTTTTTTTGCTATACCAATACGTCTCACAGTAGCACATCATGGCAGATAAAATAACCCGATAATATGCGATGTAATTGCTCTCAGCATTTAATTTTTCCAATGATAAATTAGGCTTCCTTGACTGTATGATATACATGTACTTCTGAATTATGAGCTAATTTA
>Ga0209671_1004064_pt1 | contig 14341 bp, 10 predicted proteins | sample WorMetHERISLAND2_2_FD_187401 | JGI IMG/M metagenome (GOLD analysis project Ga0209671, IMG submission 187401) | Marine gutless worms symbiont microbial communities from Max Planck institute for Marine Microbiology, Germany - Olavius geniculatus... | ecosystem: Host-associated > Annelida >... | reverse complement strand
TACAGTACTTTACATTTTACAATACAGGAATGCTAAAACCTGACATGACTGCTAGTTCTAGACCTATATTAGATGCTGCTAATGCTTAGCCTCTGAGTACTGGCAGTGTCACTGTCATTTGTCACAATAAACAAATTCCACACAAAAGTACAACTATAAGTTGATAAAACGTTCGTGGGTTAATCTTCCCAGCTCAGGTAGGTGTTGTAAATCTAAGCGCAAACGCGAAATACAAGACCGCGTTACAAAACACACACACAAAATAAAACTTAGAATTAAGCTAAAAGCATAAATAAAACGACAACACAAACAAATGAAAAACATAACGTACGAAAAGTAAAAACATACTAGATTGTGACCTTATTTCGAACAACAAAAACACGATGAAACGTGCCACTAGTTAACAATATTATTAGCTCTATCTGTCTGTTAATATAATGTAGGCGTAGGCCCATAGGCCTACACTATAATAGAGTAGCTTATCTGCGGCGACTACTCGTAACTGAAAGTGTACACGTACCAGGCAACCGCGAACAGACAAAACTTAAGGCCATCGCACACGCGCGATAAAAAATAAAATTGAAAAGGTTAACCAACTGCAAAACATCGTAGTTTGTTTTGTCGAATAGCATGCGAACTTCGGCAAAAATAAAACGAAAAGATACCTTTATGCAAGTTTGTGCAAACGTCCGCACTACTTGTGCCGTAGTTATAGGCCTACGTGTATCGCAAAGATTTGCATATTTGCGATAAAATAAAAAAAACAAAGCTAAGTACCCACAAAGTTTATTTTTTTTAAAAAACGACATTGTTACTTATCAAATACAAACAAACTACACTGTGTCTCAAAAAAGTCCCACTTTGTAATTGTCCATATCTTTGACAAAATTAATCAATTTTTAAAATTCTTTTACTGGCGCACTCTTTGGACAATTTGCAATAAAATGGTTACAGAATATCCCCACCGCACCGCACATGCGTCGCTACACTACCTTGTGAAGTATAAATAAAGTATAAATGCAAAAAACTAGCAATACTAGGAAACAGGCGTGTTGGAAGATGAAAGACACTTTAGACCAAAATCGCAACGAATGATCAGTACAATGCTACACTGTATTAGACCCGTCTTTGTGGATAGCTGACGTGTTATACAGTGTGTTTCTGGTTTTCGTGATTTAGTAAGGCTAACAGTTCATCCATAGTAATCACGTTCTCTTCAGTACGTGCATGCTTTAGCCTGCCGCTTTCATGCCTTTGTTCGGCGCTTCCTGTTGTACAAATCTTTTAGTAACATATTCCAGTCCTTCCCTGTTTTTGTTTATTCTCATAAATTCTGCCAGAATTCTTTGCAAACTGCACATTTTGAACTCGTAAAAATTTTTAGTTAAAGCCTTCTCTCGATTGCTAAATGCACGCAAGATTACCGGTGTATTGTCACTGCATAAAAATAATATTTTTTTTCACAATAATATCATCTGTTTCTGTTTACAAACACAAGAAATGTGTCAAAAACTAAACATTATTAGCTACTAATATAAAAATTGTTTTAGAATTGCTTTTAAAAATATTTTTTGCATATGTATTACTAGGATTTTAGTGATTTTTGACAATTTAAGTTTCACGCGGTAATGTAGCAACGCAGTTAAGGTGTGGTGGCATGTTAATAGAAACTGTTACTTGTCCATAAAATGTGCCAGTAAAAAATTTTAAGAATCGGTCAATATACAACGAAGATACGGACAATCACAAAATAGGACATTTTTGAGACCCAGTGTAGTTTGATTTATTTTGCAATGGCAAAGAATTCTTTAATCATATTGTGTATTTTTCAATGTTGATCAGCATCATTCTAAGTTGGATTAAATCTGATTTTTCTTAAAATTTTGTTATAAATTCCTGTCTGACTTCTATAGGCCTAATGCAATCTTGCTGACAAAACAACAAACAAATTAACACATAAACGTCGGATATAGTACTTTTTAAGCTAAAATAACAAATTATAATAACTGGAAACAGTCGTCGTCGACTCTGTTTACCGTTTATCGGACCCCTAGCGCCATGACCAAACTGAGTTACTGCGCTGTTTTCTTCCTTTCCATACAAATTTTAACATCAAAGCACGAGAACGAGATAATGCTGCGCGCAATGTCGCTAAATTTTCTCACCTTACGTGGGCCTACAGCATCAATTTTACCGTGTCTGCGTCAAATGAACGTTTCTTTTCGAGAAACTTGATCATTCTGTTGACAAGGGATACTTCGGACTTCGTTTCGTCTCATGCTTAGACTGCCAAGACTTAACTCCGATGGAGTGTGGTCAGTAATGCGAAAGAAAATCTGCAAAGGTGCGATCGAAGACGTCGACGAACTTGCGTTCACGTATCCTGCAGACGAACTGGACCAGCCCGAGCATATAAACCTTACGATACGATAGATAGTCTGACAGTGACGCACGCGTCTGCGTGCGTGCGTGAGAACGAAAAGCGGACACACTGAACAGAATATGATAAATAGTAAACAGAAAGTTGCTATCGCTTATAAAACCATAGTTTACCAGAAACGTCTGACATTTTTTTGTTTAAAGACTACGCGATTACAAGAAATCTAAGCTAATGCTCATAGAACGCGCGACGCAGGTTGTCCCGGTTTATCTCCAGTATTATTTCGACCAAAAAATCACTCTTTAAATGTGCATTGCAGCATGAAATGTAAAAAATAATAATCCCTTTATTTTGGGGGTATAAGACTATTTAAGGTCATCGTTGTTGGTACCCCCGGAAAGCTCTTGAGCAGTGCTTGTTACGACAAGCAGCAAGTCTGTGCCTATCTGCAAGCGCAACCGTTCGCACGCTAGACGAGTTAATAGGGGTAAAATAACGATTTCGTAGGGGTACCCTGCTTCGACGCCATCGTTTAATACGAATCCCTTTACCCAACATAATAAAATTTTGTCACAAAAATCTAGCTACTCTATACCATCAAGCGGTGGAAACCAAAATTTTCTATCTAATTCGGGCTTGAAATAGTATCCGATTATGACAGACAGACGGACGAACACGATTGCGATAAGTAATGCGCGCTAGTACATAATGCGTTGCGCGTAAAAACTAAAGAACATGTCATCACTGTGTATTTTTACGCACTACAGCTATGCTGTAATGCGTCTTTGGCATGATGTGTCGTCTGTCTGTCCATCTGTCTGTCTGTAACGGATGTATTACGGCTAAACGGTAGATCTTAGGAAAAGACTTTTTACGTGAATAAATTATCTTGTGTGTTAAACCTAGGCATGCAAAATGTCAACAATTTAGTGCAAGAGGAACATTTTTAGATATGGGGCTAAATGGAGGGAGTAGGAAAATGTACGTTTTTCAACGGAAAACCGACATATCTCAAAGTCGGTGAGAGATACGGCCAAGGTTACTATTAATCACTAATAGGAAGTGGCATCGGCTCTGTCAAATGAGATGAAAATTATCGATTTTGGATGACCATGAAGGTCGGTACTGCAACAGAAACTGTATAAATTGTAGAGCGTCTTACCTAGCGACAGCTGAGCTTTCTTGTATTTTATTTTATTTTGTCGCACGTGAGCGAGGGTGCTAAGTGTTCGGTGGAAGCCTGAAGTTGAGTCACGCCACGTTGACGCTAACTCGCTCGCTGCGATGGGTCTCTCTATGTACCTATAGTCGAGCTGTTAGGCCAGGCAGAACCTAATAAATCTAAAGACATCCTTGCCTTGCCTTGCCTTGCTTTCGGGGTGGGCAGGCTCTTACACCTGCCCAGCGCTGAGGCCGTATCAGTTCGGCCCAATGCGCATCCCCAAAAGTAACCACAGGTTACAAGTAACGGCTATAAAGCCGAAACCAGCACAAAAGCATTGGTAACGTGTAGTAAATGTTCTCACGTATTTGGTCAGCTTCTATTTGGTACGCTTCTATCCTCCAGATTGTAGAAATCTTTCGGGTCATCGAAGCAAAGCCCTACCACCACGTCAAGGTGGCTGACCTCGGTGGAGATCTAAAAACAGAAATAACATTGTAAGCGTACATCTCCATAGTTCCTAGTAAAGTTTTTTTTCAGAAATTCGAAAGGAGTGCATATTATAAACCCCATCGAGGGCGCTGAATTAAGAGGCTAGCTGGAGTACAAAAATGATATTTTATTGACTTCATGTCGCCATATTTTAAAAACAATGGGTTTTATTGTTTTTTGGCGATTCTAAGTTGTTGCGCTCATTTCAAAAGTGTATTGACTGTAGGGACCGTCAGATACGTTACGTTGAGCACCCAGAATCCCTTGTTTTTGGCACTACGTAGGCTACTGGTACTATGAGCTATATATAAAAAGTTTAAAACTTATCAGTTTATAACTGTGTGTAAGGACGATGTGATGATATCAGTCCTCTAAAACAGCAAAAACTAGAAAGCAGTCATAGCCCACATGTACCTCCGCCAAGGCAATGTTATTCGCCAGGTGGCGTCACCATATTCGCTTTGCCAGCGGTTTCTTTTATGCCCCCTTTAACGCAATGGTAACGAAAATTTCAAAGTGATCCAGAATCCAGGATTCCTGCCGGATCATTCCCAAAATTAAACCACTTGTAGTTTTTGCAATGCCCGACATTCCCTCAAAATTTCAGAAAGATCCGTCCATAACTTTTTGAGTTATCTTGCTAACACACAGACAAACAAACAAACAAAAACCGGCAAAAACATAACCTCCTTGGCGGAGGTAATGATTTGGGTAACCTTAGATATGAAAGTTAAACTCAATAGTTAGATTTTCCTACCTGCCTTATTATTAATTTTGCGTTGTTTTTTTTTGATTAATAATGATTGTATGATTGTCTGCGGGGCTATGCATATGGCGTCCTTACAAGCTGACTTTAGTTAGTAATCACTAACTGTCACGACCTTGATCGCAGTATTTTATATGGGTCTATCAAAAACTTAGCAAAGAAAACTAAACTCACAAATTAGTAGGCACAGTTTTTTTTATCTTTACTAATAAAAACGACTGACAACAGACAATCATACAATCATTATTAATCAAAAAAAACAACGCAAATTTAATAATAAGGCAGGTAGGAAAATCTAACTATTGAGTTTAACTTTCATATCTAATAATAACGAGAACTTATTTTATAATTTTATCACGAAATAATACAGGGGTCACAAAAATTATCAAATATCAACATACAGGTTCACATACAACGGGCCTGTAACAGCAACAGGTCAAAATCTTAATTCAGCAAAAGTCAATCAGCAAAACAACATGCAGGTTTGTGCGATGACAACGAAAATAAAGTTCGTATCATCAATCATAGTTCAAAACGAAATAGCAAATTTATGCAACGACAGCGGCTTTTAATAGTCCTGGCGTATTGTCACAAGCTTTTAGAAACCTGTCTTAAAACGACCAACCAAGGTCTAACATTTAGATTTTAGACGGACAAACAACTAAATACGGAAACGCCCTTACGGTCAAGCAACAGAAGAATATGCAAAACACAAAAGTTACACGGCAGAAAGAAACTCACAATTCACAAAATATCGACTCACGATACAGAAACAGTCCGGCAGTCGGCAGGTTCCTCGAACAACAACATGGAGGACAGAACTGACGACAGCAACACTAGGACGGGTCCAACAGAGGCAAGACGACGCAGGGATTCGGCGACAACGGTGCGAGTCCGGTCCAGCGACGACAGGACGATCAGCGGTCCCTCGATAACAGTGCAAAAGACGGCTCCAACGTCGAGAAGACGAGCAGCGATCACTTCATCGACGGTGTTCTGAGCTCAGTTTCACGGACGACGCTCCGGTCTCAACTCCACAAACGACGTTCTACTCCCAGCTCCACTGCCTAAACAAACGAGCACTCGAAAATAACTCAATCTGCCGACACAAATCATCATCATCATCATTCGGTGCTTTAGGCAAAATGCCTGTTGACCGATCTTCGTGTCGACATGTCCTTTCTTTTACCAAGCCACACTGTATCTATCGTCTGCATAGTATCTATCAAATCGAGCTTTAAAGCAATTAACAGATGGAGCCATAACAAAGATATACAAAATAGGCTACTTTACAAAAGCAGGTGACTGCAGCCAAAAGATATAGCAAAACTGATGTACATACGGATAAGCCACATATAGGAAAATTTAACCGGTGCACTCAACACAATGATAACAATAGGCCTACATAATGACAAAATATATCAGAACACACAACGCACCGCTTTCCGGCGGCTACGTGAACGGCAGTAGTTCAAACGTCTCGATCGGAGTCCAATCGTCTAACGATCGGCAAAAACTCGTTTCAGACGACAACGAGCTAATCGGCTCAGCCGCGACCACACACGGTCATACAGCGCTGGCCGCAACGAACCAAGAGACAAGCGCTACATGGGTGCGCAGAAATGCAAAACTGATACGCAAATATACAAAACACGAAAAAGTTATCAACGCTCAAACAGGTCCGGTTTTTTTGGCCCACCCTGTACATTGGCTGTTCACAGTCAGTGGTGGAAAATCTCCTCAAATTTCAAAAACCGCACAGAAAAATGTACGTCCAGTGACTCACGCCACACTGGAGGGTTTGAAATTCGAATTTCAAATTTGGAAGTGTCATGCCTGAGTCCGAAAAGTGCGATAAAAGTGCAAACTTCATTTAATCATTTCTGATCGAGTTCGACCTTTAGTTTTACTTCCGGTTATATGTAAACAAACAAAGAAGCATGGAACGTCCGATTGAAGTTTGTGAAATATTTTTCTTTCTAGCTGTAGTTGATACTAACGTGGCTTTTACTTTGTTAGTATTGAATGTGGCGGAATTTTTAAACAACCAAGGATTAGGCAATTTTAACGGGATGCACGACATTACTCGCAAGAGGATATGTGCATTATTGGAAAAGAAAGAAAGAAATTTAAACGCGGTCTATGTCCGCCCATACATTTTTAGCTCTTGTCAGAGCACAATCACGCATGTCAAATAATGAGCTCAAATTTATATCTACAGATTATGTTGTGGATCGGATGTCGTAGATAATTATTTTTGTGATATTTACTATGCTAGGTTTGGTGTTATTTTCATTTCAATCCGTTGTTCATTATCATGTGAAGGACATTTTGGCATGCCGACATCCCCATGTGGATAGACGATGTTGGGAGTGGTGCGGAGCATATTTGCAGGATCTGAGCCACTGAGCGCAGAACCAAAAGGACTAGCAAAAGATGGCAAGCAGGCATTCGACGTCAACGGGTAGTGAGTCAATGACTTGTGGTGATGATGATGAAGTTTTCTGCATGTAATTACGGCATTCGACAGTTTGCTTGCCATAATGTGGCTTTTTATGATATTAATTTGTGCTTTGTGTGAAGGCATTGTGGACGAGTGAAAAGTCGGGTCAGCTGTGGAGCATCTGTGCCTGGGATCCATACACTGGGACATCGGTCATGATGTACCGTGGCAGCAGCTCACAGCCGCGGAGTCTGTGTTTTGTACGTGATGACTACGTGCTCACAGCTGCCAGTAATAAGCCTCTCATCAATGTCTGGTCCATGCAGCGACAGGTAGCTAATAACAAGCACATGTAAACAGAAACCAGAACAGAGATTTGATTATTACGTTGAATTTTGGACAAGGTCCTGTCTGTTTATATATTCATCTACCCATCCACTTTTTTTTATTTCACTGACATTTGACGTTTAGGTAGAGGTCAATGTTATGCCATGTGACCTGATCCAAGATTAAAGTCATGGGCATTAGACTGTCAAATTTAGAAATTTTTATATTTTCATAGTCTCATTCTTTCATCATTTATGATGTGAGCTTGCAAGTGTACAAGTAATTCGTAAACTAGATGGCTTTGAACTTCACTGCTTGGGTTGCATCTTGCAAAGTTGCAAAACCAATGCAGAAGAGGAGTTCACCACATCTTGTACAGGGTTAATTTTACGTAGATATTAAGTCTTTACACAGTACTGGTTACAGCTTGTATGTTTTACACACATTTGTGACTTGCATCATTTGCCAGTCGTTGATTCATACGAGGTCATAGAACATAGTTGATATGCATTGAGTGTTGTATGTGTGTTGCCAGGATCACATTCAGTCTCAGATGGTTTGTGTCGGCAAAGTGACAGCAATGGCGATCAGTCCTGATGGAAGATATTGCGTTGCTGCTATAGCTGAGAAACTACACGTCTGGCAGGTCTCTGTCTGTCTATGTGTATGTATGCCTCTGTACTCTAGATGTGTGTGCCACTCAGCATAGTAATCACCTCAGTCAAAAACAGTCTAAGCCCACTTTCACAAGCTGAACAGTAGTTCAAGTCCCAAGTTAATGGCAGCTTTTTTCCTTATGATAATGCTAGAAATTTGATTCTGCAACAAAGACTTGCACATCGAGAACAGCAAAAATCATAAAAGGTGATATTATTCAGCAGCACATTGATGCATAGTCAGTGTGATGCAGGCAATGTCACATTTTACAATTTGTGCTGTTCTGATTTGTAGGTCTGTGAATGTTGCTATTGACAAGTGGATAAACTGTTTTTTTACATTAATTAGAGTTTAAACAGTCGCAGTCAATATACCACATGTATTGCATTTCTACAAAGTTTTACAGATTTTAATTTGTAGTCTATGCATTTTTGAAGTATGTTTTTAAAGTTGATGATGATGATAGTCTTTATTAAAGCAATCAACAGACAAACCGCTGTAGACACAATGCAAAACATACTGACATGCTAAAAAAACAACTAAAAACAGTCTTTGTACAATACGTGATAGATAAAATTGCACTCATCAATATTATTTATTTTAGAGGGAAGTTCGTAGTTATGCAGTCGCGGACGTGTGCAATAGGGTGTACTGGGCTCAGGAGGTAAGAGTGGTCGAAGATGATGAGTAGGTATGTACTTGATAGAGGGAAACAGTTGTTCATCGGCCTGCTCACAGAGTGCAGCTACAGTGGGCAAAGAATCATCGGTATAATAGCCTGATTTGCCAGCTCGCCTTAAGAAGGCCTCTAGTCTATTCTTGTTGATTTCTTAGTTGATTTTGATTAGTTGGCTAGCTGTTGGTAATATTACTAATTTTAACTGCTGCTGGCTGCTTTTCAAGAATTAAAACGTTTATGTGAGCTACAGGTGTCAACAGGTGACCTGCTGAGTGTGCTGTGTAAGCACTATTTACCTGTGCGGTGTATCCGTTTCACTGATGACTCGAGTCATTTTGTCTCTGCAGCTGATGATAACACAATTCTCGTCTGGCAGTTGTCCAGGTACTGCAAGTGAAATAGTTTTTCATGTCTGCCATAAAGTTTATTATTTAACTGCAGATTTATGGTAGTGGTTGGTGGCTTAGTCTAGCAATAGTATCATTGGTCATATCAATGAAGTTACTCTACACTGAGCCGGGTTAGTACTGAGATGGGTGACTGTTTGCAGGTATACCATTTTGGTGTAACCTAGCTACCCAGGTCGTCTCAGCTTGGCAATTTTTTCCACCATGGGTACCCTCAATTCCATGAACACCACGCATCACAGTAGCCCCATATTCATGGTCTTGCAGTATAAACTGGTGTCTGACTGAGGGCCAAGGAAGCAAAGGTCAGACTGCCCAATGAACTTTCTGGCTTGGAAATGATTTTGCTACATTTTTGCGTAAAGTGTTTTTGCAGTGGTCATTTACGCATAAGTGCATGACAGTCTGTTGTTAGAGTGCTGTCAGTCGGTGATGCAAATGAGGGGGTGGAGCCTCGTTACTCATGGACCAGTCACACACTTCCTGCTACTGATGTTCACATTGGTTGTGGTGGTTGTCGAGCTAGAGTTGCTACTGCGTCATGTGATAAGTCTGTCAAGGTTGCTACTCTTTTTTAAACTAAATAATTAGAAAAAATAGGTTGGGTTAATGAGTTGTATTGTGCAGTGAGTACTAATTTGCCCCAACTTTAACGTAGACTTTTTGAACTAAAAATTGTCACACTGGTTACTGTACTCCTATCCTGTTGAGTATTTACTCCTATTTTCGTTTCCGGGTTCTCATTTGCCTTTTATTTTTGACCTAGGAGAGAGTATGAGATAGATCAGGGGTCTCAAACTCTTGGATGTCTATCTGAGTGTTCGTAGCTTTGGAAGTTGTTGTCTGCTGTACTTCTGTGTATGTTTTGTATGTTTGTGTGTCGTTGCTCTGCATGTATCTGTGCATGTATTGCTAATGTGAACTTGTCCATAGCTCTGGGATTTGTTGTCTGGTATCTTTGTGTGTACACTTTTTCTGTCCGTATCTCCCCCCTCTGCTCTCCAATAGACAGCATTATGAGATTGATGACTGTCTGGAGGATAACAGGGAAGATTATTAGAACTGCCATTATCGTTAAATATGCACAATTATAATCGGCAGTTTCTTACAATTTTAGGTTTAGGTCGTTTCGTCGCTTTTGTGTTTCATAAAGGTTAAACTTTCTGTAAAGGTTAAACTTTTTGTTCTGTTATTATGTCTATATGCAATTTTGCCTGCAAAGAGCATCCCCGAAATGACCTATACTGTGTCGAGTGGGATGTTAAACTCTACTCACTCACTCACTGTCTGTATCTCTGTGTATTTGTGCACATATTGCCGATGTGATGTTTTTTTCTAGGTCTGGGACCTGTCGTCTGGCATCCTGCTCTGTACATTCTCATTCAGTGCGGAGGTTACGGCTGTTGTCATGGACAATGCTGACTATCGGTTATTCGCTGCCACGACAACCGGACGAATTCACCAGATCAACTGTTTTGAACCGGTTCCTGCTTACTTTAATTCGTGATCTGTTGAGTGAATGAATAACATAAGATGTAAAATAAATGTTAAGTATTTCTCAAGCCACAAGGCCCATGAGATCTTGTAATCTACCTTTCCTTAGCCCTTTGCCAGACATCAGTTTTAGTATGCTGGGAGACTAAGTTGGTAGTTGTAAGAGTGAACAACAATGTTTATGGTGCTGCCATCATTGCACAGCCACTTTGGGAGTCACCCAGTTTACGTATTTGATGAATGTAGCACGAGTGTCAAGTGGCCCCCGACTTTTGGACCAAGCCAGTCGGCTTCAGCAGTGAGCCATCTAAACTGGTACGGTAGCTATACAGAGTAGGCCACTTTGTCTGAGAGCTTATAGCTTTAGAAGTGTTGATCAGATTGGCATCAGATTTGGTACAGATCAATGTTGTTTCAAACTTTTTGCATCAAAGAATTAGGACTGAATGGCCTTGACTTGCAAGATGACTAGCCTGCCTATGCTGCTTTCGATGCATGGCCATATTTAGCTTTTAAATCTTGTTGTTTGAGTTTCTAATTGTGTCTGCTTTTATTTGCCAGTCTGTGAGCCGAAGTATGCTGTCAACGTCGTCTGAACATTTGCCATACACTGGACACAGGTATGTGTTAATAATACTGATCTGATAATTCCCTCTTCTATTTTACCCCAAATTTTTAAAAATTTGCATTACGGCCCATGGAGACTTCAAAGTGGTATAAGTTGGTCCCGTAAAAGATAATTGCATGCTGTGTTTACCTACCCCGTCCTATTTTCAGGGTCGGGCAATCTTACAGTGTTATTTAAATTTACCCCCTATCAACACCGATTGCCATAGCAACCATTCAAAAGTTGCAAAATTTTGCACTACAGCCAATGGAGATTTCACAGTGGTACAACTCAGTCCCCGTAAAAGGTAATTGCTCTTTGTTTGCACGTACTCCCTATTTTTGGGCCCGGGCTATCCGATGGTGTCATTTGAATTTCTCCCCTGACGACCCTTGTTGTCATGGCAACGAATTGTGAGACTAAATTGACTACAACTCGACCTCTGTGAAAGATAATTGCGCCCTGTTTGCACCTACCCCCCTTATACGCAGCTGCTAGGCTATATAGCATGACAATGTGACAGATACTTTGTTGCACAGAACGTATTTCTAGTTAGTGTTACTACTACGCCACATTTCTGCTACTGTCACTGTTACTACTACTACTACTGCTGCTGGTACTGTTGTGACATGTGTTAGTGGCAGTGTGACATGTCTCAGCCTGTCTATTGATGGTTCAACACTTGCCTCTGGTTCCACTGATTCAACAGTTCGTCTGTGGAACACTCAGAGTCGTCAGTGTGTCAAAGTCATTCAGCACGCAGGTCTCAAAATCACTGCTCGTCATGTTTTTTCTTCAGTCGTGCTGCGGCTCACGAGCGAAAAGACTTTGTGCCATACAGTTTTTAGGTTTTGAGAAGTTATGAATGTTTCTGTGTGCAGAATGGTTTGGTTAAATGGTGAAATGGTATAGCTCTTCATAGGAAACCCATTTCAGAGCTATGGAACGTCAGCTTCCACGTGGGATCACACAGTGTTACCTGACACCCAACACAGGTGAACATGCCCTGCTGTAAACCCAGCCAGCCAGACAGGCCGGTATTCAGTTTTTTTACCACTGAGGGATGGTAGGCTGAGTTGATATCAGTGATGCTTGTATACTGAGATGTTATACTTGTCCACAGACAGTCACTCATCCATATAACCACTTGGCAGCATCCCAATCGGAAGTCAAACCAAGTGTAACGTCCTAACCATTACACTATCAATCTACCCTCAGAGTTGTCGGTCAGTTTTAGTCTGTAATGTCATTGGTTGCATCAACAAAGATAATCGATGCCAAGCCCAGTTCATACGTGGATCGGTGATCATTGGCAGATGGGTAAGCCATTTCGGTGTGCAATAAGCCGTACCTTTCCAGCGACTGCTGCATCGGTCTGGAACAGTCTGTGGAGTCGGTCCGGTCGTCTCCGTCGTTGCAAGTTTTCCACAGCAGACTGAAAACCGAACTTTTTGCCTGGTCTTACAGTCATGACTAACAACGTCTTATTGCACTGACTACTATTACGTGACTTCACTGTTTAGGCTTATTGTTACGTGTCCTTGTAGTCTTAAGACTTAACGTCACGCTAAAGTTAATTCGTCTTTCATCATCTTCATCATCATCAACTAATTACACAACCGATCTTTTATCACTGCATGTCTAATAAGTCTGTAATATTCATGCTTGTTATTGTGCTTTTGTTAGATAGTTTTTTAGTCATTTATGCCATGCTGCATCACCAGAGTTTTATCCATTTGGCCACTGAGGTCAAGCCAAGGTAAGAGCTCCCTGAACTAAATACTCAGCGGTATTCCCTTTGACTAGCTGCATTTCAATAACATTATCTAACTGCTTTAAATTACTCTAGTTAATAGACAATGCACATAACACAACAATCATTGCAGATTTACAGAACTTTTTCAAAATGCAATACGGCACAAAAGTCACAGCCAAAATGAGTGGTGCAATTTTCTGAGTTATTTGAAAATGTTATTATGCTAATATTTTGGCGTAAAAATGCCTTGTTGTAATCGGTCAAGTTGTGAAAAGAATGCGTTAATCACACCCGCTTGAAAATTTAAAAAAGATCTTCTACCTCTCTGATGTCGTCAGCCACCACTGTATGAGAAGCGGCTGCGATCTGTTCGACATTCTTCACCGGAGACAAGCCGGCAGCAGGCTCTGCCGGCGCTGGTTTTGACAAACTATTCGACAGCAGGCGAGAGAGCAGTGGAGATGCGGGTGTCGATACAACTGACAGTGATGCACTAGTACCAGGAGTCATAGCTGTTGATACAAACGACTGGTTGCTGTCCTCCTGCGTTTGTCGACCACAAACAAACAAGGGTAGACCAAAAAAACTGGACCTGTTTGAGCATTGATAACTCAGCGATGGTTAGTGGTAGAAAGACGCGCAATACGTCAAAAGTTTTGGAATGCTGTATAGAATAAACGACAAATTTACATGGTGAAGCATTTAAATATTCTTTGTTTAATTTGCATAAATGTTTGTCACAACCAAAATTCTGCTGAATCTGACTGTAACCATTCAACATAGATATTTAAGCTTTTATAACTTAGCGATGTTTATTGACAGAAAGGTGCGTAATATGCCATAAGTTTCGAAATTGTGTACAGAAGAAGTGTACAACCTGCATGTCTCAGCATTTAAATATTCTTTGCCTGATTTACACAAATCTGCTGCACCCCTAAAATCATGCTAAATTGGCAGTAATATCACAGGCTGAACGGTAGTTCAAGCCCTGTGTTAACGGCGACTTCTCTTTCTTATGGGAAAGCCAAAAATTCGACCCCCCACGGAATCAAAACCCCTGATCTGATTGAAATAAAATTTGGCACGGTTGATTATGTCGGCGAGATGACCCCTCATGCAAAATTTCATGTAAATCCCTCCAAGGGGGGCTTCCCGGCAAATGGGTGAAATA
>Ga0209671_1004063_pt1 | contig 14341 bp, 12 predicted proteins | sample WorMetHERISLAND2_2_FD_187401 | JGI IMG/M metagenome (GOLD analysis project Ga0209671, IMG submission 187401) | Marine gutless worms symbiont microbial communities from Max Planck institute for Marine Microbiology, Germany - Olavius geniculatus... | ecosystem: Host-associated > Annelida >... | reverse complement strand
GTACTGGGTATTGTTAAGTGATTGAGAGTGTGGGTGGGCTTGCTGGCGCCGAGTGGGTGGCCACTATGAGGTCAGGTCGACGTAGGTTTCCTGTACCGCCGACAGTCAGTACTGCTGTACTGACGACTATACTAATAGACCGTATACTCACGTTAACGCGTTGATGATGTCATTATTGCTATCAGTCATACTGGTGCAACCGCTGACCACTGGGTGACGGCCCGCCATAGCCAGGGGCCGCCATAGTTAGGGTTACGGTTAGGGTTAGGACCCCACATGCCTATAGGCTTCCCATAGAATCCCCGCTTGAGGAAAGGAGTGGCCGTAGGAGGTCGCCGATGGTACGAATGGCTAGATCCGCCACACTTTCCTATAGGCTACTAGGGTTATGACTAGTGGGGTCCTAACGCTAACCGTAACCCTAACTATGGTGGCCCCTGGCTATGGCTATGGCATTGTGGCTATGGCGGCCCTTGGCTATGGCGGGCCACAATCGACCACTGAACAGTGAACACTGGGTGGTCATATTGGGTACGGGCACAGGCAACTCACACCCCGCTGGGACAACTTCCCCTATAAATAGACTTCCCGTACTATCACACTTTTCCGTAGTCTACACGAATAACTCACCATTTTCGTCACGAATCTTCGTATCATCAGCAAACATTGCCCAACTATAAAACGCCATTAAATTGTCGTTTAGTCATTACGGATATATTGAAAAGATAAGAAGCGAATTTCAAGTAAAAACGTAACGTTCTTTTCGAGCCACTGCGGCGCTGATTTCCCTTTCCAATTATCCCTCAGCCAGACACCAGTTCACACTGCGAGACCACTGATACAGGGCTAGTGCATCGCGCGGTGTGCCTGTTTGCGTACCAGCATTCGCCGGTACCTATTGCGCCTACCCACGGAGGGATGGCCAGGCTGAGTTGACCTCCGTGGCTGGTTACATACCGGGATCGTTTATCCGCCTGCCGACAGTCGTCCATCCAAGTACTGACTTCGTTGATGCGAACACGCCATGTTGGGGCCTAGCAGAAACTTATCACAGAAAAAATTCACGGTGTTGGACCAATTGTGTTTTTTTGCTATGTGTATAAAGGTTTCAAGACGATACTGAAGCGTGTGTCGGGTCGGTTCCTATCGGGTCACCTGTCGGCAATCATGGGTCCAAGCGGTGCTGGCAAGTCGTCGCTGATGAATATCCTTGCCGGATACAGGTTCGTACTCGTAGCCCCCAACTTCCCCAAGCTGATATGTGTAGTTTGGCCTAAGAAAATATCCTGATTAGTGATTATTTATTTTACACGCATAGCGTCAGCTTAAAAAAACTGTACAGCGATAACTTATAAGTCCAACACAACCATTTGAAACAGTTATGTGGGTGAACACTATTAATGTTAAACCCCACGGTGGACCAAGGATTTAAATCACCGATTATAATGTCAACGCCCCAAGAAAAAGTGGTCAACGGGATGTTTCGGTGAAACTAGTGTGATTCCTACTTCGTCACGCTTTGACAAAATTTGTCTTGCTGCAGGGCAGCCACGAAAATTGAACCCTCCATAATTATGGCTCTGAGTCCTTAATGACAAATTCTGCATGAGTTCCTTCCATGATCGGTGCATAGGCCTATACAAGGCGACCTTTATTCTGGCTATTATCTAGCTATATATATATATATATATATGCATACATTATTTATGGCCTATAGCGCGTTCTGTTTGCGTGCATGTGCAGAACAAAGTCGGTGAACGGAACGATAACGGTGAACGATCGTGAGCGAGATTTGCGCAAGTTCCGCAAGATGTCGTGCTACATCATGCAGGACGACCAATTGCTGCCGCATCTCACTGTGTACGAAGCGATGATGTGTTCCGCCAACCTCAAACTGTCCGTTCAACTCGGCAGAGACAAGAAACAAGCCATTGTACGCTTGCAGCCGATGATCGTCTGTTTTATGTCTCTGTTACTGTTTGTCTTAGTGAATTTCAGGGTTTTCACATTTTCTGGAAAGTCCTGAATTCCCCCCGCCCCTTAATTTTTCGGGCCCTGGAAAGTCCTGGAAATTAGAGTCCGGGAAATTCTGAAAAATGAAAGTTTCAGACGGTTGATAAATTTGCTGCAGATTTAAAACAAACAACTTATATTACTAGCATAACACTTATTGTGTAGTTATAATAACAAGGAAGGAAGTAATTTGCCAGACAGAACACGATACGGAGAAATGTATAGCCATAGGATAGATAGAATCGCTTGCGCTGCAAGAAGCGATTTCATCTAATAATGTCGGAGATTACACTGCATGATCTCTGCTGTGTTTGGTTATTGCTGTCTCGTATATAGGTCGATGAGATATTGAGCAACTTAAGTCTGCTGGAGTCAAAAAACACGCGGACGGCCAACCTCTCGGGCGGACAGCGCAAACGTTTGTCAATCGCCCTGGAACTCGTCAACAATCCACCGGTCATGTTCTTCGATGAGCCCACTAGGTCGGCAATTCCGCTGGCAACGTTGTAAATTATGTAAATTAAGCCCGTTGACGGGGGGGTAATGAGTTTAATCGAACATACCACGTTACCTGAAACCAGGAAACGTTGTGGTTAAATGGTCAAGTGATGTGATATAGCTCTTCAAGGGAAACTCGCCTACGGAGCGTCACCTGCCGTATGGAATCACACAGTGTCACCTGCGTCCCGCCATAACCCCTGCCAATAAACTGGCCGTTACTTTACGTTGCGTAGAAATAACGTGAAACGTCACCATCAGATGCAATTTCCTAGCTTAAAGTATGCATAAAAGCCTTTGCGTCGGGCCCGTATCCCTTAGCAGTAGCTGGGACGAAGTAGAACGCTTTTAAAAATTCTGGTTACGGACTTGTATGCAAATGTAACAAAGAAATTTGTTAGATTGTGAGAGGTCTAATCTACTCCTACTATTCCTACTAATCTGCTAATAGCAAAACCCGCAACCAGAACCAAAACAAAGTGGATCAGAAAACCAATTGCAGAGATATTATAGCGTTTTGAAAATTTCCCAGATATGAAGTTAGTTGATCGACAGTAGTCAATATACTATCATCGCACACTTCTCATGCATAACACACGATATCAGGTATGCTCACAAGACGCGCGAAAGCCTGTAGCAGTTCCTGTTCGCAAACTGTCAGTCTATCACCAGCCATTTCGTCGCAGTTCATTCTTGGAGTGTGCGTTGCAGCCAAAGATCGCAAAAATCGATAAAACCTTTTTATTTTGGAAGTTCAGGGTCTTTCAAAGTCATCGATGTTGATACGACTGAAAAGCTCATCACTAGTGCTTGTTGTGATAGGCAGCATGCTCATGCCTATCTGCAACCGTTTTCGCGAAAGACTGGCCAATAACGGTAAAATAAGGACTTCTACGGGGGGGTACCGCTCTTTGATGCCCTCGTCTGCAGGTTTCCTATTAACCTCGAAAACGAGACTTGGACCGTCGAAATCTACGTTCAATGCTGAAAATTTCATACGCAGCTTGTCCATGTCTATCTCAATTGATTTCGGCGCAATTCGCTTTTGAAATGTGTCTCGCAGCCGGAAATCACCAAAAAAATTGATACAACCCCATATTTTGGCTTTCTGGGTCATCCAGGGTCATTGAATTTGGTAGCAATCGAGAGCCAGTGTACAACTTCATATTAGTGATTAATAGTAACCTAGGCCCTATCTCGCACCGTTACTGAGATACAGCGACTTATTGGCCAAAAATCGCAAATTTTGCCCACCCCCTTTCATTTAGCGTTCTCGTTCGGGGTGACCCCCTTCGAATTTATGGAAAAGGTTTACGGTTCCTGAAACTAGGGTCTTCCCGGCAGCCGACGGTGAAGATTTGGTGATCCTAGCTTGCACCTTTTTTGACTGATCCACCCGTGTGACAGACAGACAGACAGACGGACAGACAAAATTGTGATGGCTGAGACGCGCTAAAGCAATAGCTCCTTTCGCGCGTAAAAAGGTAGGCGTTTGAGGTGATGCTGTGCGTGTATAGCATTAAAGGCATTGTCTTCTAAGCTACATATAGGCTTACGAAGTCTAAAACAGATAACGTGTTCAGACGCATAGCAATAAATCTATGACCTTTGTTTTTGCGAGTAACATGTTCGGTGGACCCTGCGTTTGCAACACTGCCTGCTCGAGAACTCCTTTCTTACTTTCGACCTTCTGCCAATGTCTCAGAACTTGGTTCTTTAGAAAATCTTATTCAGACGTCATAATTTAAGCCTGCTTATTTTTTTCTGTTGACCTGTTCTCGACTCGTCATATGGATGAAAAGAGAAGATCAGCGCATTAGAGGTTTTGACGACAGTGCGCTATATAAATTTGCATTTGACATTTGACATCTGCTAAAGCGGAGATCAGCGCCGCCCTGTGGACTTGCAGTCTTTTGCTTACCGTTTGGAAAGGACTTGTTTGTTGGTCACTTCATGCAAGTAGTTATTTATTGATTGGTTGATGAATGATTGGTTGCGTTTTTTGTCGTGTGGTCAGTGGTTTGGACAGTGCGTCATGCTTTCAGTGCGTCTCTCTGCTCAAGTCGTTAGCACTCGGCGGTCGAACAATCATCTGTACCATTCACCAGCCCAGCGCCAAGCTATTTGAAATGTTCGACCAGGTTATTGCAAGACATTTCGTTTTTTTTAAAATTTTTTCAGTTCTGTTTAATTACTGTATCAGTTTGTGTGGCTTGGTGGGGCAGTCAGGTTACGATAGGATACGATACAAGAAGGATTTACGCTTAAAAATGACAGATAAGCTGTCAGTTTAATCTAGCACGAATAATTGTTAAATTGGATTGCAGCTGAACTTCAGGAATTGCGTGATAAAACCGAGGATTTTGAAGAAAACGTGACGCTTGCAGTTTTTTGGTGATTTTTTTTACTGTGGAAGCAGTTACTGGTTTATGGGTTATTTTCCCGACCCGTTCCAGTGGCGGATTTAGGCGCGTTCAGCATGTTCAGTCGAACAGGGTCCTAGCCACATTTTCTGGCCATGGTCCTGTGGGCCTCCTGTGCCATGTTGCAACGTTTAAAAGTTTACAGCACGACATCCTCTGGCCGTAAGGAGGGCTCTGAGTCTCAGCTCTGTCTGTATGCCATAATATTTCAAAAACCCAACTTTACGACGTTGCTTACTTATTTCTTTCTTTTCAGGGCTCCCACATTTTTACCGAATAGGGCCGGGTTTGACTCATCCCCCGGCCTGTTCAGTTTTTGGCGTGGCGTTTTTACTCAAGTTTGTTTTGTGGCTTGGCCCATGGGCCAGATGTCCTGTGAATAGGAGTTTAAGTTTACAGTAGGAGATTAAACTGTGGATTATGATTAATCTGTTGTACAGCTGTATATGATGGCGGAAGGTCAGTGCATCTACCATGGAAACATTCCCGGACTTGTTCCGTTTCTCAGTTCTCAAGGACTCGTCTGTCCGCCGTATCATAATCCTGCAGACTACGGCAAGTGCTTTGCTGTTGTAATTTTTTCTGTACTTAGTAGTTACCGATATTGTGAAAAAAATGTTTAAGCATTGTATCTTGTTCATCAATTTCTTGATTTATTGTTGACATCTTCGCTGACTGTGTAAAGGCTGTTTGATTGTTGAGTGGTATATGTAGCAAACTGTGTAAATTTTTTAAATGTTGGAGTCGTCGTGGATGTAATACACTAAAATATACACTGTGTCCGGTAAAAAAGTAAACCCCTAGACATTGTACAACAGAAATGTGAAATCCAAACGAATCTGAATAAAATTCTGTACACTTAATCCCAAATAAATTTCTTAAGGGAATGCCAAATTTCATTGAAACATTTTTTTCTAAGTAGAGTTATTAATAATTGTTGAATATCGACAACGAAATATCTCCCTTACCAATATGGCGGCGTTAAATAAACCCCTCTGTACATTTGCGTAATTATAACAAACAACATCTGATTCTGGTAAAATTGTACGTCAGCAATGCGTCGTCTATTGGCAATCAATATGCCAAATTTCAGTTAAATCTCGCGACGCAAACAATAGTTACAGCGGCTTTTGTGAGGTTACCCCCAAAACGTGAGATGTTAATCTTCCGCAACAGTTTGTTTAATCCTGACAGTGTCCACGACTTGCTGGGAAATTTCACGATAAACTTTTTAGCATCATACCCTTTCTGTTGTCTCAGCAGTTTAACTAAAGCATGATCGTCTGCAGAAAATACTATTTTCTTATTGTTTACGTTATTCTTTACGTTGATCGACTCAACAAACGTCACTTCCGATCGAGCAACTGCAGTTGCCTATGTAACGCCATATCGGTAATGGATAAATTTTGTTATTGATATTCAACATTTATTAACTTTGGTAAGAAATAATATTTTCAGTGAAATTTTCATTTGCTTCAGGAATTTATTGGGGACTAAGTATACGAAACTTTATTCAGATTCATTCAGATTTGACGTTTCTATTGTACAATATCTACGTGTTTACTTTTTTAGTGTACAATCAGTTTATATCAGCACCACGACACAAGTTTCTAATGCGCTGTAGCGTCGACATTAGTGAAAAGCAAAAAGGAAGTGTTTTAAGTGGCGTTCAAAAGTGTCACTGGAGAGAATCGCATCTCTCAGAGAGTTCGGAGTACAGTATTACCGACATCAGGCTTGGACACTGGAAATGATCGAGCCCCATAGATTGAACGCTTTGCCATCAGAACGGCTAACTGATAATCTTTGTGGTATGTAGATAATTATGTAGTGTTAAGACTATAGACGATGATTTTATTGCTGGAAATATGTACAGTAATGGAGGCGGCGTGCGGTGAGTATGGAGACATGGTTCCTCCACTTGTCGTAGCCGTTCAGAACAACCAGTGTGAACTGTACCAGTGTCAGCAGAAGATTACCAACTGCGACAAACCCACCACCACTGTAAGTCCGTCTAATATGTATTTACTGTTTAAAAATTGCTGGCTTTACAGCACATTCATTTATTGAGAAGCGTCCCTTGTGTAGTGATTATGACGCCTGCATACCTAATTTAACTTTAGCACTTACCCTATAGTTTTTGTCTAATGTCTGCAAGTTAGCTTTACTTTTTTACGTTACATCAAATGTGGCAAAATAAATGACGATTTTCCCAGTGCTTGAATCACACACGTACACGTACGTTCTCGCCGTGTGTGTTGGCAAAAATATTTGGTGTTTTTTCCAGTGCTTAGTACAATTTATAGGGCGGAGGCATCTGCCTGGCTAGCACTCATGAATAGCAGTAGAAGCTAGAAGATGCAGGGTGGACCTGCAGCAAGGAAATGGCCTTAATTCTAACGTTAACACTAATCTTAAACCCAGTTCTGCTGCTTGAAAATAAATCCACAGATGAGCTTGCGATCAGCCCTCCGCTGCAAACTAATCTGACCATATTCTGATTGTTATGGCATACGTTTACGAAGCGACAGCGAACAACTGAACTGAAAATCTTAAATACATCAGTGCAGTTATGTCACTGTGTACAGGTGCTGGTGCCGGTGCTGGTGGACCACAATACCCTGCGTCAGCGACGGCATCGTTCGAGCGACTGCTCCTCACTAGACGTTGCTAGGAGCGGAATTTCCGACGTGCGCGAGACCGCCATCTTGACCGACGACAACGCGGAAGACTGCGGCTGTAATGATGCACGTGACTGTGACGTCACTACTACTACTGCTGCTGCTGCTGCTGATGTTGCTACTGATGATGTTGAGTCAAACTGCGCCGCTGCTTTGCTACACAAGACGTGTCGACGTCCCGTGCCGACCCTCGTACTCGCCAACGGAGATATCTCCTGCGACGTCACGCTGCTTAAAGAAGTAAGTAAGCTTGAGCTCTGATTAATATCATTACTGTCCGCGGTATTGTTTTTAGCGTCGTTGCTAGGTTCGTTTCTTTGTTTGTTTTTGTTTCTGTTAACGCAAAAAAATTGCAAACTGCTGCAATTTGCTTGATGAGATTTTGCACGAACATATACGTCGACAACTGCAAGATATTGTGAAAAAATGTTTAAGCATTGTATCATGTTCAAGAACCCTATTGAGTTGAGGTCATGGGTCAAAGGTCAAGGTCAGAAGATCAGATTTTCGGATAATTTGCCACTGCTGGGTCCAATAAAAATTTTAAGGACAGAGGTTTTTTGGAGACAGATGGCAACCGGAAGCACAGGAATTTTTACGCCTTCCAATAATGCAGTGAAATTCAGTATTTTGACAATGTCTAAAGTGTTTGTTGTGGTTGTCTGTGCGAAATGTAGCAGACGCAAGATGCAATGACATCAGAAGTATGGTTATCAAACGAATGTTCAAAGGAAGTCGTCGAGGAAGTTAATAATTTTGTATACTCCTCTTTGTTAGCATTGCATAGTTGACTGCTGGCTAAAGACTGCTTGGTTGTTTTTAGTTATGTCAGTCATTTCTTAAGTCTTGTTCAGCTGAACGATTGCAGACATTAGGCTAATGCAATGTTTCAGTACTTAAGTAAGTTGTTGTATAGGCCTCTAAAGACTTACTTTTTATTTATACTTTTTCTGTTTATTTGAACTGTTTGCAGTATTCAAATTGTAATAGACTCGTTAGATAGTTATTTACTATTTATCAGCAATCAGTCAAATAAATCTATCAAAAAATAATACAGCATCTGCACAGTCCTTAACGTTAGTGCTTAACAATTAAAAACATTATAGGCCTAGGCCAAATTACGCTAAAAGAGTATGACAATCAAGCCTAAGAATTTAAGAAGTTTTATTATGTACACCACTGTACTCTGGCCCTGTTTTTCTGTGACAGGATGAATGTATAAATCACTCGTTTGCGACAAGCTGTTGGCTGCAGTTCCGGATACTGTTCATGCGAACTTTTCTCTGCATCATGCGAGATACGGTCGGTAGTCTTATACATGGGTATCATTCCAGCAGCTGCTGCTGTAGCGTCTGTTATACTGTGTTGGCATAATACATTATATGTTAAGTTTAGTTATTGTATTACGCGCGACAGAAATCGGTTAAGGGATTTTGGAGTTACAGGACCCCCCTCTCCAAACGCCATTTCCTATACTTAACGTTCATCGCCCTTACAACAGTGTCAGCACTACCGTGCTGCACTGTGACATCGTTGTGAGCTGAGATTTCGTTCGCACTGGGTTCTTCACGCATGCATCGCTGTCGCGCGTTCCCCTTTGCGTTAGCTGGGCTTTTCTTGTTGTATATTGTTGTCAGTAAGCTTTACATGCATTTTTGTTCTGTTTTCCATCAATGTTTTTCACGCTGAATGTTAGTTGTATGGTGCTTTTAAATTGCACGTCGAGAACTTAACGGAAAATCTGAAGCGGCATGGGTTAAGAAAGTAGGGCAGAGCAGGAAGATGCAACTTTTTTGACAGAAGAGATTATGCGTGCTCAGAAATTTTACTGTTGCCCTTAAACTTCCAAAACGGGGAGTTTTTAGTCCCGCATTTGTAATTTTTGAAGAAATTTTTTTTCTGACAGAAGCAAAATTTTCGACAGGTTAAAATTTAGGAGAGGAGAAATTGAGCCCTTTTTCTTCCCTGCTGCGACACGACTGAAATTGTAGCGATGTGTTTATAATGCTGTTCTATAGACGCTGACACGCTTGCGTCTGGCATCGCACGTGGTCTGCGGGATACTGATTGGTCTGCTTTACCTGAACATCGGCAACGAGTCGTCCAAGGCTTATAACAACGCCGGGTTTCTGTTCTTTGGTCTCCTCTTTCTCATGTTCACCGCCATGATGCCGACCGTACTCACGTGTGAGTGTCAGAGTTTTCTCCTATACGTAAAGGATTTTTATTGCTTTTGCGGGAAACCTGTTTCAGAGCTACGGAGCATCATCTGCCAAATGGGATCACACGGTGTTACCTGCCACCCAACACAGGTAAACGCGCCCCATCTTAACCCCAGCCAAACAGGCCGGTACTCGATTTACCTACCCGAGTGGGATGGAAGGCTGAGTTGACCTTGGTGTTGGTTATATACCTGTTCGCAGGACAGTCACCCATCCAAGTAGTAACCACTTGATAGCGACCCGGCCAGTAGTGGAACCCACGATTTCTCGATCGCACGTCCGACATTTTCCGTCACGCCACCGTTTCCGTTCAACACAACGCGCTTCTTGACGCAGCTCACGCAGGCTCTGTTTTGCAAAATAAGTACGCAGTTACGCGTGCAAGTAGTACGCAACGAACGCCAAAAAAATACGCGACAAACGCAACGAAATGGTGTCTATTGTCGTGTTGCGTTCATTGCATTACATGGGAATTGGGCCATAGTGTTTTACGAGAGGCTGGTTGTTAATATGAGGCTGTCGTAATAGGCCGCATTACGGGTCTTGTCCGTCCGTCCGTCTGTCTGTACGTCTTTTATTACCATTATTATTACGCAGTTGGTAAAGCCCAAATTCCATTACGCCGACTTTCATCGAAACTTCCGCGCGTGGAAAGTCGTGGACACAAATCGTGAAAATCACAGACAAAAACAGTTGATAAAAAAACAACATAATCGCACACTTTGCCAGCTGTTCTGGACTCGAAAACATAGAGAAATCAGAACTAGCGTTAATTTTCTTGCAATTTTTCAGTTTCAAAGATCAAAGATTAAAGTTCGGGGTTAGGGCTATGCAGTTTTAGGCGGACGGCCACATAATAGGGCGATATCTTGTCTGCTTTTAGCTGAAGTATTTTTCCAGTGCATAGTACCAGCTGCGGTTGCAGTCTGCTTTGTTTACCGAGCATTCCGCGAACTCTGAACTTTTGTGGTGGGTTATGGCCTGTACTTAAAACAGCGACACGTTGATATTTTTAACAATTTGTACATCGTTTAATATTCAAATTTTACCAGAGTTAGACTGTTTGTGCAATGCAGACTATTATTATTATTATTATTATTGTTAAATCAGAATCTAGTACATCGAACCAATCGGCCAAGGCAAATTACCACATTAGCAGATCAGACGAAAATCCAAAACGTATATATAATAGGAACTCCGTTTAAACCCACGTTAATTACTACTTCCGACTATGATTTGATTAGGTTTTTCTAATGCATGTGCACATAGAGATTGGTTAAATGATTAAATATGCTATAGCTCTTCATAGGAAACTCATCTCAAAGCCACGGAGCGCGTCACCCGCCATATGGGATCACACAGTGTTACCTGCAATTCGACACAGGTGAACGCGCCCCGCCTTAACCCCAGCCAGATAGGCTGGTACTCGACTTACCTACCCCAGAGGGATGGAAGGCTGAGTTGACCTGAGTGGCTGGTTACATACCGAGATGGTTCACCTGCCCGCAGGCAGTCACCCATCGCAGTACTAACCCGGCCCGGCGTAGAGTAAGTTCGTTGATTGGATTAAACGCGTTACCGCTACGCCACGCAGCTGCAGTTTTAGAACTCGTGTCGTTTACTTTAACTACTCTTGTTATGGTTCTGCAACAAACTGATTCGTTGTCTTGTCACATCTGCTTGTACAAGATGAAATTAACATCATGCGTGTGTCGTCGTGGGTGGTGTTTTTAGTTCCGATAGAGATGTCAATATTCATCCGCGAACATCTCAACTACTGGTACAGTCTCAAGTCGTACTATCTCGCCAAGACGATGGCCGACATGCCATTCCAGGTATACATTGTCTTACTAGCAAAGTAAGTTGTAAGCTGTAGGCCTCTGTATTCATAAACGTTTGCTTTATCAACTAATTATAAATGCGGTGAGGTGTGAAAGTTGTTTTCAGCTTTGGTGTAGGCCTAAACAAGTAACGATGTCGACACGACATGTATGCGGCCGTCCGTCTTTTTGCTGAGGGTCGTAGGCGTACGTGGTGAACTAGGCCTAACAGTGGTTGGTTGCAGTGTGCAATGGGCACTGGAGCTGCCAGACAGCGCGCGATCCGCTAGTCATAAATAAACGTGTATGCGAGATATGCGTCATTTTCTGATTGTTTTGACGTCGGATGATGTTGATCTTAGACTTTTCGGAGTGAAAGTTGACACCCACCGTTTACTCCTGTCTTGAGAAACGTTTACATCAATTTTGGTCTTTTTCCATCTTATTTTCTTTAGTTAAGAGCCCGTGTCATATGGCACAGACAGACGGACCGACAGGCAATACCCATAATGCATCCTATTATGATGGCCGCATAAAACGTTGGTTCGGTGAGTATTTAATTGTGTAAATGGTTATTCTGTTTGTTTAAATTGCAGATAATATTTCCGCTGATCTACGGGAGCATAGTGTACTGGATGTCGAATCAGCCGAGTGACTTCGTACGGTTCATGATGTTCCTGGTACTAATGACGATGACGTCACTCGTCTCTCAGTCATTGGGTCTACTCATTGGCGCCGGATGCTCGCTAGAGGTCTCTTGTCTCGCTTCTTACCTGTCTATCTCTTCAGTGATGTTAAACGAGGCCGAAATTCCCGAGGCCGAAAACGAGGCCAAGGCCAGAACCATAAGGCCGTGGTCAGAGCAAAGGCCAAGACCGCGAGGTCACAGGTAGAAGTACAAAAGTAACAGGACGTCGAAAGCTGTAAGTTTTATGATACTAACAGGGCCAAAACACTGCGACCCAGGCCAGGCCGAGGCCGAATTTTTAAGGCCATGGCCGAGGCTGAGGGCGTGGTTTCGAGGCTGAGACCAAGGCCAAAATGTTGGTCTTATGTCCACGTTGTCTGCGATGCTTTTAAAATTGTATACGACGAGCCGTGACTGTTTCAATTGATCTCGCTCGCTGTGTATTTTTACTTACTTTGAACTTTGTAATGCACCCGTGGTCATTTATCATGTAACGGGGCCACTAACAATATATATGATATATATGTATATGATATGAGGACTTAACATCTCTGAATCTCTTGCAAACTGTAAGTAAATAATCAATTAGTCAAACAGTTATAGGGCGCCTAAAAGCCTGCTGACTGGTGAGTTGGCTTAATTTGGCACACTTTACTAGTGTAGTAATTACAGGGTTGGTGGGAGTAACATTTGATCGATAGCAGCTCACATTTACAAGTCACATTGAAGAAGATAAAGTCTCGAACAAAGACATTGCAGACGCTTCGTGGACGCTCTTAGGGTTGTGATAGAGAGGATATGCGTATTGTTGTGAGTTCCATCTGTGAGAGACAGAGAGACAACAAGGAGGAAATAACAATAACACAACCAACTAGTTAAAGGTTGTAATTTGATGCATCTGTATAATTTGTTCATCGTGTTGATGTTGGTACAGGCAGCGGTATTTCTAGGTCCAGTTTTGTCAATACCGATTCTTCTGTTCAGCGGTTTCTTCGTCAGTTTCAGCACGATGCCCAAGTACTTGGAGTGGCTTTCGTACGTCTCCTATATCAGGTCTGAATGATCCTAATTTGTTGCGGGTGACAACTTGAACCTTTTGTTCTAAAGGTGTGTGCAAAGCGATAAAAATGAGCTTATCTGAACTCGTTTAGTACACTTTGCGAAATGTAACGAGTTTGCTTTCTACAGTCCGGGCAGTGCAACTGAACTGGGGGGAGGAGGGAGTGAGGAAGCGAAGGCGAGAGAAAGAAAGGGGAGGGAAAGGGGGAATGAGTAGGGAGTATGAGTAGTGTTTTGACAAGACAAATTTCTCAGCTACATCTATAGCAAACAGTGAGAGTTAGCCTGAGTATTGCCGTGTGCTGTGTGAAATCATTGTTACAAAGGTTCGTGATGCATTTAAAAAGGGTCTAAAGCTACAGAGCGTCTAATGCCATAATGGACCACGCAGTTTTGCCTACCACCCAACGCAGGTGAATGCGCCTTGCCTCAACCCCAACCAGACAGGCGGATACTCAATTTAAATGCCCCAGAGGGATGGAAGGCTGAGTTAACTTAAATGTTGGTTATATACTGAGATGGTCGCAGACAGTCATCCATTCAGGCAGTAACCACTGGATAGCGACAGGTAGTCAGTCGAACCAGAGACCTCGCGATTGTAAGTCCAATCTCCTCCTAACTGTCATCATCATCATCATCATCAGTTTATTTTGGAAACAAAACATGACAATGTCAGAAAATACAGAACAGAACAATAAAACATGTGTTCCAAGGGTCAGAAAGGCCGCAACGGCACTTACAACTGCCCATATAACGAAAAGTAGCACGGTATAATAAGACAGAGCAAATATGAACAACCAGTACTGAATAATAAAATTAAAATAAAAAAAACTTTAGAAAATCAGAGTAATCAACATTATTAATGGTCCTCTTGAAAGAAGTTAAAGAAGTAAAATCTACTGTATGAGGTAAACTATTCCAAACATTGACTATACGC
>Ga0209671_1004062_pt1 | contig 14345 bp, 8 predicted proteins | sample WorMetHERISLAND2_2_FD_187401 | JGI IMG/M metagenome (GOLD analysis project Ga0209671, IMG submission 187401) | Marine gutless worms symbiont microbial communities from Max Planck institute for Marine Microbiology, Germany - Olavius geniculatus... | ecosystem: Host-associated > Annelida >... | reverse complement strand
AGTAAAACTTGGTGATTCTCTAGCGCATGTAAAAATTTGGGGGCGCAGCACCCCCTAGGGGCCGAAATATGGTCTTCCGAAAAATGCACTTTGGGTGGGTACGATTCAACATCGAGATCTCCAAGGTCACTGAACCAAACTTCACCGGACTTGTTTTGCGTAACGCAGGAGGAATCGCGGTAGATGGAATAAAAATCCAAATTTGAATATCTTTATCCGTTTCGAAGATATTCGCCGCCGAACTTCGAAGTCGTCCAAAATCGAGCCAAATTTTGCATGTTTTTCACTCACGAAATTTTTTTTGGAGTGCGCCCCCAAAATTTTGGACCGGCATTATAAAATTCAGCCTAGTACTGACCATCATGCAAAATTTCACGCCGGTCGGCCCACGCATCTCGGAGATCTCGCGGTCGGAAAAAAAACATCTGCGCTAAAACATAAGCCCGCTCCGCAAGCTATCGCTTAAGGGCAGACTAACAATGGCATGCACATCGGTACATTTCTGTGTTCATAATATTAAAAAATTTTTAATAAATTTGCTAATTAGTTAGAATTCTGTACATAGCAAAAATTATGTGATGCACAATCACACCATTGAAGTTTGAGTTACTAGAACTATTGCCAAACCTAAATCTAACACAGTGACCCGGCGCAATCGCATTTCCCCAGAGAGCGTTTTCGCAAACCTAGGATCCGTTAGGGTTAGGGATAAGGTCAGCGGTTAGGGTTTGTGCAGGTGTTCATTTATGAGAAATTGTACGAAATTGTTCGACAAACGTATTCTAAATATGCAAAAATGCTCTCCGGAAAAAATGCGATTGCGGCGTTTGCGCCCAGTAACCCTACACTCGTTGAACAATGTACTATTCACCGGTTGCGCAGCGCAATCTCGTGAACACATTTGAGAGGAGGGAAAAATCGTGCTGGTAATTTTAACGCCAGATTCTATTATCGTTGTGGGATGACACTCGCTGCAAAACAAAGAAGTCCATTTAACTCACCAAGCTGTAACGAAACGTTAACTAATATAACATGCCTAAAAAGAAAAAAAATATTACTTTTAAAACATTCCACAACAAACTTGTTTACACTTTTACATATTCTATGCAATCTTCAGTATTCTATGTATTCACGTAACGGCGCTAAAGTTTAATTTAATATTCGTTATAAGAGGGTTGCATGATATGCTAGCAACTCTACACCGACACCAACGTTTTTAGTTAGTTAATTAAAATACTTGGCATTTACGTGACAGTACTCCCAGTAGACGATTGATTTTTAACGAATTCCTACGCCCATGTATATCTTTTTGATGTTTTTTTGTTTGGGTTAATCCAGGTACGACCAAGAGTGAGGAAAGATTCGTCAAAATATTGTTTATAAATTATTAATCGTGTTTATATGCTACACACTAAGCAATACAAATCTAACAGCTATCCTTATCTGTTCGTCGCTCTGTAGGGTAAGTTATTATGAGTATGTTATTTGGTATTATGACTAAAGACATCTGAAGCAGGATTGCTATGCCTACAAGCCTGCCTGGCCCGACGAAGTCCAGGCTTCAGAGTGGTGACTCTCTCTATTCTCTGACAGGCTGACTCTTGCGTTCGGCCGTCACTTGTGACTTGCAACTGATTTTACGTCGTTATACATAGTCATGCAGTTCAGTGTCTTGATTAGAAGTTATCTAGTTGTGCACATAAATTAGATAGATATAACTGGTGCTGAAGGCTGCATCTTGTTTGTTGTAGTATTATTTATAGCATTCGTCTGATTATGGCCCAACCTGGTCGACCAATCAAGTGCGTCGTTGTTGGTGATGGTACGGTCGGCAAAACGTGCATGCTTATTTCATATACTACCGACAGTTTTCCTGGCGAATACGTTCCAACAGTGTAAGTAAATTGTCGACATTGCCTAACAAGTGTTAGGCATATAATTATCGTTTGTTGAGTAGAATATTAAAATACTAGTTATGGCATAAGCAGATCATCATTTAGCCAATTTGTTGATATGTTTAATGCTAAGGATGAAAGTTCTTGTGCCAAATACAATCGATTTCTGGCCAATGGCATTCATATAAGAGCTCCAGCACGATCTAAGATTTACAAATGATGTAAACTAGCATTGTTGTCTACTGAGTATCCACTTAACCATAATTTAGACATATGAAAAAGGAGGAGAACATTACTGTATGGAAACAGTTTGAATGAAAACTGTCTATGGTTTAAGTAATTGCAACATACCCAGTCAATAAACCAAAAAATATTTTTGACATATTTTAATGTGTTACTATTTTTAACCATAGAACACGTTTGTTCTGTTGTATATTCATTGTATGCAAATGTGCACATTTTATGATAATTCAGACATGGGTGTGACTGACGTTTACATGAAGTAAACTGTAACAGATAGTCTCATGTTCTGTTGTTGTTAGGGTTGTTAAATGAAGTTCGGATTTGCGAACTTCGAATTTCAAGTTTGAATTCGTTTTTCAGCCCTTTGATATTCGAATCCAAGCATCACTAATTAGACGCAGACGGTTTTGCCTTGAAAGTGGAGCGCTGTTACTTCAGCAGTGTGACGATTTCTTTGTTCTCTGCCGGTCACGGCAAGCGTGGCGTGCATGCTGTGACCTTCATCTCGCCCCACAGTGCAGACATCAAACACAAATTGCTTAAGCTTCTCCACAAATATATAGACGAAGTTCAAATTTAATCCAAATTTTAGAGGTCGAAGTTTGAATTTGGAAAAAAAACGAATTTAACATCCCTAGTTGTTGTGTTCTTGTACTTTATCTGTTGATCATATACGATTTCTCTGAGTGATCCCAGTCAAGCTAGCATCTCTCGGGGTGGGAGGCTTCTGCTGGTTTGTTCAGGCATGAAGTTAATGGGATCTTCATCATCAGAGTCATGTTTATGTTTGTCATAGTTTCATGAGCCTGGCTGTACCCACTGTGCAGTGGCATCATGTCAAGTGGAGCAATGAGGGGGTGGGGAGTGGGGCAGGGAAGGAGGGAAGCAGTTGCCAGCCTAAATTTTTGGATGTCAGAAAACTGTTAGAAATTTTTCTCCTTGTCAGAAAATTGTCATCCACAACTACAAAATTTGGTGCTGAAACCCCCTCATTTTGATCGAAATCTGGACGTAAAATTGAAATTTTGAGCACCCATAATCTAAGGTCTGAAATTTACAACACAGTCTGTTGGAATTTTGTTGGAAATTTGCAGCGTCTGTCGGAAAATTGCAACATTTTGCCTCACCTATTTTTCTATCCCACGCCATTGCTGTGTTTAGTTGGACATGCTATAGAGCAGTTTTTGTGTTCTGTTGGTTGGCTTGTCAGGTTTGACAACTACACCAGTAGTGTGATGGTTGATGGCATATCGGTCAACCTTGGTCTGTGGGACACTGCTGGACAAGAAGATTATGACAGACTACGACCACTTTCTTATCCACAGGTAATGTTGCGTCATCGATATCATTCAGTCAGTGTCATATAACAAGTCATACTGATGACCAATGACCATCTTTCGCTTGCTATTTTATCATTGCGTGTTAGTTTTTGCATGCAGTACTGCATGGGGTGACATCATGCATGCAAGAACACCGTGTATAATGTAACTATTCACAATATTTACCTCCGCCAAGGAGGTTATGTTTTTGCCAGTTTTTGTTTGTCTGTTTGTTTGTCTGTTTGTCGCACAGATAACTCAAAAAGTTATGGACGGATCTTACTGAAATTTTGAGGGCATGTTGGGCATGGCATAAACTACCAGTGATTAAATTTTGGGGGTGATCCGGCAGGAATCCTGGATTCTGGATCACTTTGAAATTTTCATTGCCATTGCATTAAAGTGGGCATAACGGAACCGCTGGCAAAGCAAAGATGGTGACACCACCTGGTGAATAGCTTTGCCTTGGCGAAGGTACCTGCACTCTCAGTGATCCCAGCCGTCCTATAAATCCTATATTTTTGAAAACAGTCCTATAGTGACTCTCCGAGTGCTTTCTCTAGTGCAACAATCACTATTTTTTTTCTGAACGTTCTTTAATGGCTGTTTTTAAGTGGGCATATTTTGAGTTAGGCCAGATTTTGAGTCAGCTGAGTTGCATTTATAGCTTTGCTGATGTCTGTTGTATGTCTAGCCGTTGCCATGTGTTGTTAATTGCAGACTGACATATTTCTCATCTGCTTCAGTGTGGTGAGTCCTTCATCGTTTGAAAACGTCAGCACTAAATGGTTTCCCGAGATCAAACACCACTGCCCTGATGCTGTCGTCATTCTTGTTGGTAAGCACACCTATCTCTTATTCTCTCTGTGTTCTTAGGAGCCTGTGTGTGGGTCCCAAGAGCCTTAGGATAGGTCGGATTCATTTCTGGCCAGATGACATAAAAATATCTAAACCATGTATTCAGTTTTGTTTTGTTAGTTATCTGATTTTTTGTTAGTACTATGCTTGTGTTCATAGGTGGTTAATTACCGGATCTGTTATTTAGTTTTTTCATTGTTTGTTTGATTTTTTGCTGTTTATTTCTGCTGTCAGTACCTCTGTTGCACTAGATTTTGCACTTTATTAATCTGTGTATTTATTATTATCATTATCGTTAGTTTCAGTCACTGATGTAATATCGGGTATGATGTCTGTATATGTGCAGGAACAAAGATAGATCTACGTGAAGACAAGGAGGTAATTGGTCAGCTATCGAATGCAGGTCTTGCGCCAGTAAAACGAGAACAGGGGCTCAAAATGGCATCCAAAATCAGGGCCGTAAAATACTTGGAGTGTTCGGCTTTGACACAGAGAGGCCTAAAACAGGTGAGTGTGTATTCTTTGGTGTATACGCATGAATGCGTATCCACATATATACTGTAGCTACATTTAGTTCTTGTGCCTCCACCATAGGTTTTTGGGCCAGAAGGTTACAACATAACCAAATGTGCTAAAATACTACTTTGGTGGGTTTTTGTCCACATAATTTCCAGTGCGTTTAGATGGATTTTCTCTGATTATTTACACAATCTCCAGTTTATGTAAACTGATTATTTTTCGTACTTTTCCTTAGTTAATTGTGTATTTTTAGTGAAGATGAACTGGTTACGTTTTTGAGTGAAAATCACTAGTAGTTATGGAATGTACTGTGGTCTGTGTAAGTCTGCTATATTTTGTGTGCATGCCGTGAAACAAGTTTGACAGACCATGATAAATCTTCATGCTAGTGGATCAAATGTTTTTGTTTTATCATTTTCGATTTTTGATCAAATTCTGTATAGTGCATTTTGGGTTAAATTTTCTGATGTTTTTTAACTGGTTTGACACGTTTTGTTGAGGACTGAGTTCTGGAGTCAGTCCCATTGTCAGAATTGACTTTTTCGTCCTGTATTTAAACTAAAAGTTGCCGTTGTGTCGTAGGTTTTCGATGAAGCTGTCAGGGCAGTTCTCTCTCCTCAGGCAACTGCGAGGCCAATACGAAAATGTTCCGTTCTGTGACGTTTGTTTAATAACAACTCTATGGTGCATTGATGCAACTCGCTGGTCGGTCATGCGAGCTGTGACCGTGTTGCATATTTATTCTGCGTTTGTGTCATTGCCTCATTAGGTGGTTAGCGTAATCAAATCTATTTCTGTATTATGAAGCCAAGAAATGTGTGTTCACGTATATGTCTATTTGTCTGTACTTTGAGAATGAAAGTAGCATCAGCCAGGTTTTTAGCAAGCCAGAAAGTCTGATAATGGGTTGTCCCAGTGGGCTTTCAGGGTTCCTACAGGTCAGGGAAAACTGAAAAAAGTCGTGGAATTTGTGTGGTCAAGGAAGTCAGAGAAAATAATTTTGGATTATGCAGACTGCAGATATCTGCAATTTTTTTGCATCTCTAAATACTAAAAAGCAGGCAAATCTATGGAGTTTATTAAACGTGCAAAAAAGCTAGAAATGACCGCTTCAGGGGGCTTTGCCACTGCTGATCCCTCGACCAGAACCTCTGTTGTTTGCGTATTGCTTCATTAATATGGTTTCATTACCTTATGATATAGCATACCATTTGTGACATTTGTGCGATAGGGTTATTGTTTTGATAAGGTCAGGGAAATTGTCATTCCATGACTGGAAAAGTCAGTGAATTTTGCTACAGAAGACCTGTAGGAACCCTGGGCTTTGTATGTATGTAGTGTATGTGTGTTTATGCTTGTATGGATAACAAAAAAAATAAAATGAATTTCTGTGAACAGCTCGACAGAGTTATGGTTCTCGTACATACAGTTTGCTGCTTGCATAGTGTTCGTTCCATTTTCTGAACGAATTTCTAGCTTCAAGTGAGAGAGGATGCCAGTTTAGGTAATTTGGAACCACGCTGCATTAAATGCATCACCAATCACATGTGTATTTTTGTTGGACGTGTGCACAAGCTGAGCTTAGAAATTGACCAAGTCAAAGAGGGGTGCGCTGGGCAAAAAAATTAATTGCTTCAAGGTAATCAACATTTTTGGATACTTCCTTCGCCCAAAAGTGCAGTTTTATTTTGTGAAGTGGTTATGTGATCATTCTTATATGATATTAGTTCATTACACAAACAGCTGTGGATTTTGTTCATTTTTACGCACAAAAGCAGATACTGCTTTCAGCGCATCTTAGCCATCGCAATTCTGTCTGTCTATCTGTTTGTCTGTCACACAGATGGATCAGTCAAAGATGGTCTAAGCTAGGATTACCATATATTCACCGTCGGCTGCCTAGTAGACTCTAGTTTCAGGAACTGTAAAGCTTTTCCATAAATTCGAAGGGGGTCACCCTGAACAAAGGTGCTATATGAGAGGGGGGTGGGGAAAATTGGCGATTTTTGGCCAATAAGTCGCTGTATCTCAGTAACGGTGCAAGATAGGGCCTAGGTTACTATTAATCACTAATAGGAAGTCGTACACTACACTGGCTCTCGATTGGCGTTGAATTCAATGACCTTGAACACCATAATAAGGGGTTTTATGGATTTTTTTGGCGATTCGGGCTGCGACACAAGTCTATATCATTCACATGGTGGTGCCACGAAACTATTGTTATGCAATCCAGATAGAGAATTTGGTATTTGTATATTAACTTAGCGTGAACACCCCAGTTTTCAGTCGCACGTCTCGTGAGCATTAGCTGAAATTTCTTGTTGAGCATTATCATTTGACGTGTCAGCCAAGCTGAGTTGGCCCTGAAATAGATTCACGCAAAAAAGATGGTAGAAAGACTTCATAAGTCAGACTGGGCAGTATTTTGTAGGTTTGTGCACAGGTCTGATTTCTGTTAATGAATGAGGAATGTTTGTGTACGTGCATGTAAATAAATTTGTTTTTTTGAGTGTGTTCAGTACTGTTTACTCGCCTATGGAGTGATAGTTGTTTGTTAGACCGTTTATTGTGATTGGTTGCGACGTCCCAGCCGTACATATAATGTACTCTCCTGCTTGCTATGTCTGCTGCCGCAAATACTTTCTGTGTGACTGACTGTTCTATTTCTGCATTTCAGTTTCTTGTTTTTTCTTTGTGTATCCTTTATCTTTGCTCTAATGCTCTTGCATGCATTACTATGGCCATTAAGTTGGTATTGAAAGTTTGGTGGAGGTCTGAGATTCTGATTGCTTTTAGTGATGTATTTACCTGTGCAAAGGCTTGGCCATTCTGCTGCAGAGTAATCCAACAGTCTGGTCATTGTGAGTCATGCACAACCACTGTGCTGCTGCTTACATCAACAGTCAGCCAGTATTTGGGCAGAAACACATTTTGCCTTCAATGCTTATGGTGGAATTAAATCTGCTAACATATCTCTTATTTATGGTTTGTTTATGTATGACATTCTTTGCAAGATTTTTTTCAAATTTTGCATTGTTGTGTGAACAGTGGCACTTTGCATCATTTGTTAGATCCACTCTGTTGGACAAATAATTACTGGCCAACTGTGGGTGTTGTCTGGAAACGTAGCATTGTGTTATGAGTTAATGTGGTGTACCAGTTGCAATGAAATTACATTAATTAAAGTTAAACCCTTTGCATGTGGATGGAAGCAGACCTGTGCTGACCATAGTCATAGAGGCATGTCTATGGTTTGTGCTATTGCTATATGTAACAAGTCTAGTTGCATGACACATTTTTGTTCACCAACTCTTTTTTTATGCCTCCAGCACTGTTAGGTGATGCTGCCATGCTGAATGTCAGCGAAGATTAGTATGAGCTGGTGGCAAAATTATTAGATTTGTTTGCTATGTGCAGTGCTTCTTAAACTGTTCTATTAGTTACTTACTTCCCAGTGGCTGAATATTTGTTGAGCACTAGCAAGCCTGTATAATATGTTTGCTACTGTTTGGTAGTGGTTGCATAGTAGAGAACGTATGTATGTAGTTGAGCTATCTGTCAAGAGACCTGTTGTCTTTGGTCTAGTCATCATTCCTATGTATACAACCCATGTACAGCTTTCTGTTTCTTGTTAATATCTGTCCTCAGTGTCCCGTCGGTGTTGCTGTTCAGTCAGCCTATTGTGGCAGTTTGTCGTGATGCAGTTGACAACCCAATCTGCAAACACAGCCAGTCCCGCAAGGCAGCTGATGCTTCGTAGTTCTGCAATGGATTTCCCAACTTTTTTGTATGAGGGGTGTTCAAAAAGTTTTGTGAATTGGTGGTCCAAAAATGAATGCCAGTAATGTGAAGTGTGATAAACTTGTTATGCACGAAAACAGCTACTGATTTCAGCACGTTTTAGCTATCGCAATTCTGTCTGTCCGTCTGTCTGTCTGTCACACGGGTGGATCAGTCAAAAATGGTACAAGCTAGGATCACCAAATCTTCACCATCGGCTGCCTGGAAGACTCTAGTTTCAGGAACCGTAAAGCTTTTCCGTAAATTCGAAGGTGTTCACCCCGAACGAGGGCGCTAGATGAGAGGGGGTGGGGAAAATTTGCAATTTTTAGCCAACAAGTCGCTGTATTTCAATAATGGTGCGAGATAGGGCCTAGGTTACTATTAATCACTAATAGGAAGTCATACACTTGCTCTCCATTGCCACCAAATTCAATGACCTTGAACGCTAAAACAGCGACTTTATGGATTTTTTTGGAGATTTCTGGCTGTGAGACACATTTCAAGAGTGAATTGCACCAAAACCAATTGAGATAGACACGAAAAGCTGAGAATGAAATTTTTAGCATTGTATGTAGATTTCAGTGGTCCAAGTCTCGATTTTCTAGGTTCAAGGAAACCTGCACATGAGGGCATCAATGAGCGGTACCCTCATAAAAGTCGTTATTTTACCGTTGTTGGCCAGTCTTTCGTGAAAACGGTTGTAGATAGGCATGGGCAAGCTGCATATCACATCAAGCACTAGTGATGAGCTTTTCAGTCTTATCAACATTGGTGACTTTGAAAGACCCTGAACTTCCAAAATAAGCAGTTTTTATTGATTTTTTGCGATCTTTGGCTGCAGTGCACACTCCAAGCATGAACTGCAATGAAATGGCTGGAGATAGTCTGACAGATTGCGAACAGGCTTTCGCGCATCTCGTAAGCATTAGCTCAAGTTTCTTGTTTAGCATAGTCATCACAAAGTTCAGTACATTTCCGGCACTCATCTGTGTGCCTTTAAAAAATTCTTCTGCGCATGCTCTGATCCAGTCTTCCACTATAGCCTCGAGTGATTCATCATTGTTCAAATAGCAGGCACCACAAATCTATCGTGTGCTTGTCGAATCTCCTCCAGGGGACTCTGTTGCATGTAATCTTTACAATAAATACACGACACCACCTGTCAGTATAGTCTTAGGCGACTAAGGTCAACAGTCTGTTGTTTGATACGTTGGAATTAGTCCTGTTAATGTGTGCTAGTTGCTTTGTAATTGTTTCAGATATACGCACTTTGTTCATTTAATGCATTCTTTGTCGTTCTAAATGTCTGCGTATTTTATAAATCACGTTACGGTTGGTTTGTTGTCTTGTGTTGTCTGTGTTGTAACATAGATGCTATCTTTGTATATCGAGATTGTTTTTCTAGTATCAAACGACCATACACATGTTAAGGCATCAAAATGTTTAACATATTAATGGTCATTGATTGCTCAGTGTTAATGTAATGTCAGTGACAGGCACAGTGTTGCATTTTCTAAAAATGTCCGTATTATGTAATTGTGGTTTTGAACAGGGCTGAGCCTGGTTAATAATACTGAATCTATTTTCTGATAATTCCTTTTTTCATATTGTGTTACATGTTTCTTATGCCTACTATGTATTATTTTGTTTCATCTGTTTTGGGTTTATAAAATGTGTGCATCTTCAATTTATTTGCAAGGTACATGAGGTCATAATGTGCATGCATCTTTTTACTGTACTAGTGATCTTGAACTTTATTATGGCAACCTTTATTATGTTTGCTTGTGATCATACTATTTATGTTGTATTTATTCAATGTACAGGGTGGTCCCAAAAGCAAACAGTCAGGCTAGTCATGTGGCTTGTTAAAGCTGCTATTTGGCTTAAGTTGAAAACTTTAAGGGTGAGCAGCCCTTTTAATGGTGGATGCCAAATTTTGATATGAACGAATCTGAATGCCAAACAGCCTCGGGGACAGTCTTGTTATAGGATCCTTGCTGTATATTATAACATTGTGTATATTTCAAGCTTTGCTCAGAATGCCAGTATTTTGAGTGGTTTTAGCGTGAATGTTACGTTGGTTTCTGCACAGCTTCACACAAAGCAAAGATGTCGGCCCTGTTCTGACATAATATGCGGCCGTCCACCAAGCCGTTTGCTTGACTACCCTAATCCTTGAGCTTTTGAACTTGAAATTTGCACACCAATTACTCCTGTGCTGAGCAACGTTCACAACAACAAAACAATTACAAAGGTTGTATTTTGAGGAATTTTTCGTAACTTACGAAGAACGTTCACAACAGTTTTGACTACTCTACTCCTTTCTCCTTTAGAATTAAAATCCACAGGATATGGAAAGCACTGACGGGCAACACCTGTAACGTTGCTTGCTAGGTCGGCCACATAATAATGCTGCTAGTCATTTCTGTGCTAAATTCTGTAAGGTAAAGTGATGTTCTGTTGCACTGTAATTTTTGCTGCTAATTGTCAGCTAGCCAGCATAGTATCTGTCTGCGGCTTACAGTTTTGTATCAGTTCATGAAGAATAACATTGTCCAACAGATTGCCGTCAAGCAGTCGTTGTCATCGATAGCTAAAGTCGCTATGATTACAAGTAGAAAAGTAGAACTAAACATTTTTAAAATATCGGATAAACATTCTGCCCACAGCTTGGAAATAGGAACTGGTTACGTACAAAAGCAAAAACGTTACACATATGCACAAAGACAACTACTGATGAGGTATGAAGTTAGACTACAGTTATGGCGAGTGAAAATCCCAACTCTACTTGGATTCACTCTAATGTATTGAAGTGGATTGACTTTTTACTCAGCGAAATGAACTTCAGTTACACTACTGTAAGCCAGGCAGAAAGAAATTACCCAACTAAAGTTAAAAACATTCCCAGTAAACCTAGACACACCATTTATTATTTTCACAATATGCATGCTGGAATGAAATTAATGAATGACTGCAAAATATGTTTATTAACAAAAAATGTCAAAATGTACACAGACTGTTAGCAGTACAAAATAAGTAAGTTCTGTACAAGCGTGTTAGTGACACCAGCATAGCAGCTAAACATTGCAGTTTACAACTGTCCGTTGTTAATGAATTATACACCAGTCATCTTCATCGATAAAAACAAATTCACAGAAATCTGGACTCAACACCTTTTCAGATATGATAACAACACTTAGTACATCCTTGGCCACAACCAGCCAAGAACTTTATGACAAAATCAATCATGTATTCCACTCGGTTATAATCCAGTTTTTACACAATGTTGCAGATGAAAAAACGTGTTCTGTTAGCTGTGAAATAACCGATGGACTTCAATAGCAAAACATGTTTCATAATGGATAATTATGATCACAAAATGCCCATGCAAGACAGCCATGAAAAGATCACTGCATTAAGCGGCACTAAAACACTAGGGCCAGAGCATTATTACAATTACACATTAATCGCTACAAGTCAGCAACCCACCGTGACTGATGACCAAGTGTTAGTATAAGAATAAAAACTCTGACGTGGTTATATTAAGATCATTTATCTCGTACTGTTGTTCGAGGAAATCTCAGCACAAATACTGTAAAAGCAATGTATTGCAGTATCATGCATAACACAGTGACCAGAATGTTCAAATACTTCTACGTTCGTTGGAAAAACTAGCATTTTTACCACATCGACAAAGCCGGAATTAGAAACAATCTGACCATGCATACTAATTAACACAATTTAGCAGCAAATATCCAGGTAAAAGTATGGCACTATATTTTCCTCTAGTAATGCAGCAGTTGTTTAATTTGAATAATTTTGTCACAAATATACCAAAGATACCCTTCTCACTGTTCTTGCTGCAGCTGACCAAGATTGTATGTAAACAACAGCATAGGAAATAAAGAGCATATTTGTCATAGTTGCTATCACGTAAAGCCAAAATTTCTGACTAGGCCTTTCTTTGGTGGTGGCTTCAGTATGGCCATACCACGGCCTCAGTATGCGACTTCACTCGATGACAATCTGCAAATTTTCTCCAGGAACGTTAAACCATTTATATCTATGTACAATACGTAGGCTTCCAATGCTTAATGATGTTGGGTTGGGCCTTGAGAAGGACTCTGACTTTGGATTAAAATTCCGCTTCTGGCAACGTCACGTGGTCCGAACGCAGTCAAATTAGTCTACACATGCACAACTGTGATCTTACTAAAAAATGCAACATCTACAATTCCAGGAAAAAGCTCACGTAATAAAGTCCATTATAGAAGTAATAACTCATAATTATTCATCATTATGACAACTGGGATATGTGTGTGATATTATAGAGAAAATGGAGTGCCATAAACTTTACCAAGATGCGATGTTTACATTTCAGAATCTTCCCTAGCAGCACCTACGCACTAATGCTGAAACATTCGTTAACACACGAAATAAAACCATCGATCGACAATGACAACGACAGAGATTGCATCATATCTGCAGAATAAACGAAACAAAAACAAACAGTGTAGAGAGGTGTTGACACTGAGCTGACGGCTAAACAGACAGGCGTCTACGTCTGGGCTGTCGTGTAGTCGTCAAACAGGCGCTGAGGCAGTTTGACTCGGCAGGCGACGACGCCCGTCATTGGCTCTGGCAGTTTGGTCTTCATTAGTTCCCACGTGTCAGACTCCAGGTCAAAACCTTGCACCGTGTCCTGCACGCCACATCACATCATCATCATCATTACACTGCACAGCTCTGGTTCTTGACACATTTAACACTATACAGCACCATGCAAGTAATAAAATGAAAAAAAATTAAGAGAAACAGTTAGAGATCATTAAAGATAAGCCTAAAATAAGTTTACATACTGTGATAGATAGGAATATTCTTTAAAAAGGCAATGATTCAGTCATGGTTTCAAATGAACAGAGGGTGTGAGGTGTTGCATTGTAAAAGCATATGACTACCGGCACAAGAGATGGGTTGTGAGTAACCTGAAAGCTGTGAGCATCCCAGCTGTATCCGCCAAGAATGTAGATACGCCCATCGCACTGGACAGCAGGAGCTTCACTCTGACCATGCAGTGATGGAGTCAGTGTGGTCCACGAATCACAGCCGATGTCATACATCTCGGTCGTCATCACATCACGACGGTCTCCGGCATTTGTGTTACCAGCTGCGACAAATAGATGGTCACCGTGCGCCACCATCACATGATAGCCTCGACTCTACGGCAACACCAGGATACTACTACTACTACTAACACTACTACTACTACAACAATGAAGACTGTACAGACATTAAAACTCTTGTTTTTCACGACATTCTAAAACTTGCAAAGGTTAATGTCTGGCAGGGTTTTTCAGGACTTGAAAAACACGTTTTCAACAACTTTCCAGAGTATACTATGTTAAATATACCTGCACAAAGTAAAAAAGTGCACAGTTTTCAATGTACCTGCATTATGGTATGAGAAACAAGCACAGGGTCCAGGGGCAGTGCAGTGAGTGCACCCCTGAAGCAAAAGCCTTTTACTTTTAACAAACAGATGTCAAAATGTACGTACACAACTACCACTACAACAACTACAACAGACTATGACTACTACTACTACCATCACCAATACCTCCACCACCACTACTATTCATCATCATCATCGACAACCGTGGGCTCAATGCCCGTTGGTGTCTGACGCCATTCTTACTATCGCTGCCCACCGCTGCCTATCTAGGGCAGC